>Ga0118677_10001074_pt1 | contig 58728 bp, 31 predicted proteins | sample AliMusrvi5mmetaG_FD_86154 | JGI IMG/M metagenome (GOLD analysis project Ga0118677, IMG submission 86154)
CTTTTGTAATTTTTATTAAAATAGTAAGGCAATGCCTTATAATACCGCGGAATCATTATCCGCGGTATTCCCCGAATATATCAGAAGTCAGTCTTTAATGCACCTTACAGAGAAAGCGTTTCCGCGGGTTGAAGAATAAAGAGAAACACTTTTATCCTTTTTATTCATCCCATTTGCAAGGGCTTTGTAGGAATTATCACGGGTTGAGGTCCAGAAAAGGGTTGCAAAGTCAACAAAACTCCAGCTTTGATAATTGTACCGGACCCCGGCGGGTTTGGCATTAAATCCGGCAGGGGGTGATGAAGCCATAAGAAACGCACCGGCAAACTCTTTCCCATTGTAATAATTAAACAATTCATTCCATTCAGTTTCTGTCGGTATATGCCAGCCCGGAGGACAGATCCCCTGGAGTTCCTGGGCGTCGGAATATTTTAATAATTCGTCCCACTGGTAGAGTCCGCCATTCTGGGAACAGTTGGTTTCGTTGTCATTATAGCAGTATTTCTCAACCTGGCAGTTGTCTGTCTGGGCGCTGCCGGAATTAAGGAATGTTCCGTAATTCAGGTTTGATGCCATCCAGCACTGGTTCCCGATTTTTATGGTTGGATAACTGGATGGATTGGTTAGCTCCCTGCTGTCTGTAAGCACATCCCCACAAGTAAAGGCAGGGTCATTCGTTACAACTATCGTTCTCGATGCTGAAGAAGAACACTGGCCTGCATTGGTATAGGAATAGGTAATAGTTTTTGTTCCGGGACCTGCGAGTCCGGGATTAAATGTTCCTGTTACGGGGTCAACTCCCGGTCCGGAGTAGGTGCCGCCTAAAGGTAAACCGCCCTTAAGTTTGAATGCAGGAGCTGTGATCATAGTTGTCGGATCAAAGCACCCTGATAAACTCATTACCGGGATCGGGAAAATGGAGGCTGTAACCGGGTTGCTGGAAGCAGGGTTATTGGAAGCACAGACAACATTAGAGGTAATTACGCAACTGATGACATCCCCGTTATTCGGTGTGCATGTGTATAACGGATCATTTGTTCCGACATTGATGCCATTGGATTTCCATTGATAAACCGGCGAACTGCCACCATTTGTCTGTGCGGCGGAATAGCTGATCTGGGTTCCCTGGCAGGCAGTGGTCAGTGAGGGTGTGACAGTCAGAGAAACCGGGACAACAGGAGAAACTCTCATTGTCACAGAATTGGAATTAGCAGGGTTTTGCGTGGCACAGCTTAGGCTGGATGTAAGTTTGCAGTTTACCACATCGTTATTGGATGGTGTGTAGGAATAAGTCGGGCTATTTGTTCCCACATCAGTGCCATTGGCATTCCATTGATAGGAGGGGAAAGGCCCACCGTTTACAGAGTTGGCGGTATAGGATATCGTTGTCCCCTGGCAGATATTGTTGGAGGAACTGGAAATGGCAAGACTTACAGGAAGGTTTCCGCTTACAACCATTGAGATAGGGTTTGATGTTGCCGGGCTGCCTATCGCACAAGCCTCAACCGTTGTCAGTTTGCATGCCACTAGGTCTCCCTGGGCAGGCAGGTATGAATAGGAAGGACTGTTTGTCCCCGTGGGTATGTTATTTACAAACCACTGATAAGCCGGACTTGATCCGCCATCAGAGATTAATGCGGTGTAATTTACAGTAGTGTTGAGACAGACCGGGTTGGAAGAACTTGAAATGTTGATAACCGGGTTCATCATGGATACAACAGCAATTCTGACGGAATTTGAGACTGCAGGGTTCCCTGTAGCGCAGTTGTTGTCGGAAGTTAAGCGGCAGGTAATAATATCCCCGTCTGAGGGTGTGAATGTAAAATCCGGTAAATTCTGGCCTACAATAAATCCGTTTCTCCTCCATTCATAAACAGGGCTGTTGCCCCCGTTGGATGCGCTTGATGAAACGGTAACCGGCTGACCGATGCAGGAAGGATTCGAAGAGGGAACGATGTTGACACTGACGGGCAATGTTGAACTGACATTCATTAATATTTCGTTCGAGGTGGCCGGATTTCCTGCGGCACACATGATATTTGAAATAAGCTGGCAACTTATCCTGTCGCCATTTGCAGGAATATAAGAGAATGTTGTTCCTGAGCCTCCGACCGCCAAGCCATTAACTTTCCATGAATACTGTGGGGCGGTGCCTCCGTTGATTGATGCCGCCGATAATGAAACTGTGGTGCCAAGGCATACGTTGGTTGTCGGAGTTGTAATGGAGATACCAACCTGCTTCTCCGGACTGACCCGCATCTGTATTGAGTTGGACGCCGCAGGGTTTGGCGCTGCACATAATTCACTTGACAAAAGTGAACAACTTACGATGTCGTTATCGGCAGGTTGAAAAACGAATGTTGTGTTGTTGGTTCCTGCATTAATATTGTTGACCTTCCATTGATAGGTCGGAGTGGTGCCCTGTGAGGTTGCATTCGCTGTGTAGGAAACATTGGTCCCCTGGCAGACAGGGTTGGCAGAGCCAGAGATCATTACACTGGGGGTGACATTATTATGGATAACCATCTGTATTGGCGCAGATGCAGCCGGGTTGCCCGTTGCACAAGCATAATCAGAAGTAAAGTAACACGTGATGATGTCATTCTGTGTTGGTGCGAAAGTGAATGTAGGCTGATTGGCTCCAACAACAATGTTGTTGACACGCCATTGATAATTGGGTGAGTTTCCTCCGTTGGCACCAGACGCCGTATAGGTAATCATGCTGCCCTGGCAGGCAGGATTCGCTGAAGGAGTGACCCCTATACTGACCGGAAATGCCGAACTGACATTCATGGTCAGAGGGACGGAGGTTGCGGGATTATTAGTGGAACAAAGAGCATTTGATGTCATGGTACATTTTACCACATCGTTGTTCTGGGGAATGTAACTGAAAGCAGGGCTGTTGGTGCCGACAGGCAGATTGTTGACGATCCATTGATACGTGGGAGAATTGCCCCCATTTGATGCTGCCGCAGAAAATGAAACTGATGTTCCCTGGCACACCGGATTGAGGGTAGGTGTAATGGCAACTTCAGCGGGTCTTGCCGGTGTAACCACCAGGGCAATCGGGTTGGAAGTGTATGGGTTGCCGTTTGGACAACTTACATTCGAGGTAAGCTGACATGTGATTATATCGTTGTTCTGGGGAACGAGGGTCAAACTGGAGCTGTTGGTCCCAGTGCATAAACCATTAATTTTCCACTGGTATACCGGCAGCGTTCCTCCATTGCTGATATTGGAAGTAAAAGTCACCATCTTGTTCTCACAAACAGGATTTGAGCTTGCAGTAATGCTGACAAAGACCTGGAGGAAGGGATTTACAGTAATATTCAGGGGAGCAGAAGTTGCAACGTTATTGCTGAGACAATTTGCGTTGGAGGTGATCCTGCAGGTCACGGTATTTCCGTTTGTGGGGATATACGAATAGGTCGGACTGGTTGTTCCGACATTTACATTGTTCACCACCCACTGGTATACCGGAGTGGTTCCTCCATTGACCGGAGTGGCAGTAAGCTGAATCGAATTGCCGGAGCACACAGGATTCACGGAGGATGCTATAGATATTCCCGCCTGGCCCATGGGATCGACGTCTATGAAAATGGCGTCTGATGTCACCGGGTTCTGAGGGGAACAGGTCATTGTGTGTGTGACCCTGCATTCAATCCTGTCATGGTTAGCAGGAACATAGGTAAAGGAGGGTAAATCCGATCCCTGGTGAATGCCATTCACCAGCCATTCATAATCCATATTTGAACTTCCATTGGTAACATGCGATTCAAATGTAGCTTCCGATCCGGCACACACCCTTGGAGTGGTTGTTGTGATCTCGACTGAAACAGGAACCACATCATCGATCATCATGATTACCGGGTCCGAATTAGCTGGGACACCGCTGTAACATACTCCATTGGAGTAAAAAATGCATTTTATAATGTCTCCGTCATTTGGTAAATATGAATAAGTTGGCTGGTTTGTACCTACATGATTACCATTCACTCTCCACTCATAGACGGATGAACTGCTGGCATTAACAGGGACTGCAGTAAAGGTAACAATGCTGCCCGTACATGCCGGATTCATGTTTGCAGAGACAGTAACCGCATCAGGGGTCTCCGGGTAAACGGTCATGATGACACTGTTTGATGTTACCGGCGGAGGGGGGCAGTTAATATTGGATGTCAGGACACAGGTTATCGTATCATTATTAAATGGAGCGTAAGTGAATGTACTCATGTTTCCACCTGTCGGGATTCCATTGACTTTCCACACGAAAGATGGATTTGTACCACCGTTGTGCGGAACAGCAGTGAACATGATCGGTGTTTGCTGGCAAACACCATTCTGGCTTGGACTGATTGTAACGGAAACATCTGTAATCGGGTTTACAACCATTGAAATAAGGTTGGAAGGGACAGGTGGAACATTCAGGCAACCGATACTTGATTTCATGGTACAGTTGACATTGTCACCATCGACAGGGATATAGGAATAGGTAGGCGAATTTGCACTGACTGAATCATTGTTGACATACCATACATATTGCGGGGATTCTCCGCCGAGGTAAGGTATTGCCGTATAAGAAACTGTGGTGCCGATGCACACCGAATTATCAGATGGTACTACGGAAACACTGGCATCCGGTTCTTCGATATAGGACATTATCAATGCTGTGGCAACAGCCGGATTACCGAGCGCACACGACCAGCTTGAGACCATCGAACAGGAAACAACATCATCTTCGAGCGGAATAAAGGTGAAAATTGGTGCATTAGGCCCAACCGGCATGCTGTTTACCATCCATTGATAGGATGGAGAGGACCCTCCATTCACAGGAACTGCTGTAAAGATAACCGGTGTTCCTTCGCAAAAGGGGTTCGCTGATGCATGGACACTGACACCTGCTGGAAATCCCGGCAGAACTGACATTGTAATAGGTGCCGAGGTGGCAGGATTGCCTGTTATGCATGACATGTTTGAGGTCATCTGGCATGTTATCACATCATTCGTCAATGGCAAATAGCTGAAATTAGGGCTGTTTGTCCCGTTTACAGTTCCATTTACCTTCCAGATATAAACGGGCGATGTTCCCCCATTGGTGGGTGTTGCGGAAAAGTCAACCTGGACATTCGGGCAGGCAGGGTTCATGGATGAGAGGATAGCAACATCCACCAGCTTTTTCGGCGTAACATTCATGGATATCATGTTTGACCATGCCGAATCCGGTGAAACACAGTTCATGTTTGAAATAATTTTGCAGGAAATGATATCTCCGTTCACGGGGATATAGGTATATGCAGCGTTGTTTGTCCCTGCCAGGGAACCATTTACCTTCCATTGGTAAACAGGCGCTGATCCGCCATTTACCGGAAGAGCTTGAAAGGTTACAGGACTGCCGGTGCAAACCGGGTTTGCTGTTGCAGTGATGGTCAGGGAGGTTGTCAGCTGAGAGTTAACGACCATCCTGATCTCATTTGAGCACTCGATCCCGTTTCCAACAATACAGGTTGCCGAAGTGTTGAGCCAGCATGTAACTTTATCTCCGTTGATCGGAATATATGTGAAGGTCGGGGAATTCGTTCCGACATTAACATTGTTTATTTTCCACTGGTAAACAATTGAACCTATACTTACAGTAGTGGCATTGAAGGTAACAGGGGTGCCCACACAAACAGGGTTGGCTGAGGAGGTGATGGATATACTTATAACAGCCCTCGGTGTGATCGCCATCGTGATGGTGTTGGAGACACTGGATGTCTGGGCTGAACAGGTATTGCTTGAAGTAAGTGTGCAGTTAACCAGGTCACCGTTTACGGGAGTATAAATAAAGGAGGCACTGTTCGTTCCGGCAGCAATGTTGTTGACTTTCCAGTTGTACACAGGACTGTTTCCGGCATTTAATGCTGTGGCGGTGAATGTGACAGGATTGCCGTCGCAGCTGGGGTTCCTGCTTGCAACGATGGAAATGCTGGCCGGCTGATCTGAAAATACATTCATTACCAGGTTGTTTGAAGAAACAGTAGCGGAAGAGGGGCAGTTGACGTCTGAGGTCAGCTTGCAGAAAATGACGTCGCCGTTCTGCGGAATATAACTGTAAGTGGAGGAATTGATTCCAACCGGATTTCCGTTGACCTGCCATTGGTATACAGGTAATGTTCCTCCGTTTGTCGGAGTCGCAGTAAAGTTCACGGTTGATCCCTGGCAAACAGGGTTGGCAGAACAGGTTATTGAAACACTGACCGGCTTTATGGGAAAAACGGTGATCGGGATCTCGTTGGAAGTGGCCGGGTTTCCGGAAGCGCATAAAAGACTTGAAGTCAGCTGGCATTTCACTATGTCATTATTTGCCGGCAGGTAGCTGAAGGTTGACATCCCCTGAGTCAGATTCACGCCATTTACGATCCAGTGATAAACAGGAGTAGTGCCCCCATTTGTCGGGGTTGCAGTGATCGTAACATTTTCACCTTCGCAAACCTGGTTTGAAGCTGCCTGGATCTCAACTCCGACCGGAAGGTTTTGGCTTATGCCCGGGGTGATTGAATTAGATGTGGCCGGGCTGCCTGTCACACAATTCATGTTGGAGCTCAGAATGCAGTTAACCACATCACCTAAGGCCGGAACATAGGTAAATGAAATTGAATTTCCTCCCTGATCAAAACCGTTAACACGCCAGTTAAAAACCGGAGAAAAGCCTGCATTTACTGGCGCGGCAGTGAAGGTCATTGGTTCACCAAGGCATAAAGGCGTTGCTCCTGTTGAGATAATAATACTTACAGGCTGGACGGGACTGACAGACATCAGGATGCTGTTTGAAATCACCGGATTAGGGGTAAAACATAAAACATCCGGGACCAGTTCACAGGTAATTAAGTCATTGTTTGTCGGAGTGATGATGCATGTAGAACTGTTGGAACCAACTGTTAACCCATTTCTTCTCCAATGGTATTGCGGATTGATCCCGCCATTGACAGCTGCCGCAGTATAAGTGACCGGAGTTCCCTGGCATACCGGGTTTGATGATGCTGTTATTGATACATTGGCGCTGAGAACCGCATTTACCAGCATAGTAACTTCGTTCGACATAGCAGGATTTCCTGTGACGCAGGCCAGGTCAGATGTGACAAAGCAGGAAATAATATCATGATCAGAGGGGAAATAAGTATAGGTACTTCCAAAACCGTCGAAAAAGCCGTTGATGTTCCAGGAAAAATCGGGAGCAATGCCTCCATTTATGCAGGTAGCAGTCAATGTAACAGCCGCTCCCTGGCAAACCGGATTTACTGATGGAGAAATCGTGACAGATAATGGGCTTGCCGTGTTCACTGTCATGATGATCGAATTCGAATTGACGGTTGCCCCTGAAGAAGGGCAGGATATACTGGAGATCATTTCGCATGTCATCACATCATTATTTTGCGGGGAGTATGAGAATACCGGTGAATTTGAGCCCAGGATAAGGCCATTTACTTTCCAGTGATAAACCGGGCTGGAGCCCCCATTCACAGGCGTTGCTGTATAGGTGACCAGGCTACCGGAACAAGATGGATTAGCAGATGCAGCAATAGAAACAGAAACAGATAATGCTGAACTGACAGTAAGTACCACTGTGTTTGATATGGCCGGATTCCCTGTTGCACATCCCAGTGATGATGACAAAGAACAGGTCACAAAATCATTGTTCCCCGGGATGAATGTGAATGACGAACTATTGGATCCTACAATAAGTCCGTTCAGTTTCCACTGAAAGGAAGGATTGGTACCTCCGTTTGTTGCTGTGGCTGTCATCGTAACCGGCAGACCCTGGCATACAGGATTTGATGAGGGTGAAATGTTTACGGCAACAATAGCATTGGAACTGACAGCCATGGTAATCTCATTGGAATTGACAATGTTTCCGGCCGAGCAGGGGAGGCTGGATGTTACCTGGCAAACAACATGGTCTCCATTTACAGGATTGTAAGTATAAGTGGAAGCAGAAGAACTGACAATAATCCCATTGACTTTCCAGTCAAACCCGGGAGTGGTTCCCCCATTGACAGCGACTGCTGTATAGGTTACTGACGTTCCGGAGCAGATTGGATTTGCAGAAGGTGTAATGGTGACAGCTGTAGCAGGATTGGTCTGTACATCGATATTTAGAACCGTCGGGTTTGCGGCAGTGCAGCCACTGGAATTTACATAATTGATACTGACGGTTCCGGGACCATCAGTTATCCATGAAACAGAGATGGAATTTGTGCCATCACCACTGGTAATTGTTCCGTTTGCTGTGACATTCCAGGAATAATTTGTCATTCCTGATTCAGTCGTGTAGACATATGTGATTATCCCAGAACAAGGGGTTTCATTACCTGTAAGCGTTGGGACGGGGGGGGGGCGCAGCCAGGTGATTTTAAATGGGAAGTATCGGGCGGGCTGACCAGAATTGCAGGCGAACCGCAGGTCGAAGAGGCAAATATCTGGCTGAAGAAAAGGAAACTTAAAATGATAAGAAAACATGATTCCCGGAGAAGAGCTGACTTGATCATAGGCTGGACTCTAGAATTTAAAATTTTACCTGGATTGGCAAGTTAATAAGTGGCTTCCTGAAGGAACTTGTTTGAGTTGAAAGAAAACCGCCTTGTCTCATTTTATTCATGAATTGTTGTACGATAATTTTCATGATAAGTTGCATTAGCACAAGGAATCCGTTTACTCTGTTTCCCTTTTTAAAAATAACCCTGATCAGTAGAACAGGCAATTGAAGAATGGCATAAATTCCAATTATTGAAAACCGGAATAGGAGACTTGTTAAACTGGCTCCTGTATACATGATATCAATAGGTTAATATTAGGATATGGCGGACAGAAATTCCGCCATAAAGGCGTTGTGACTTTCCGTATTTGGAAAATATCTTGTCAGGAAAAAATAATGGGAAAAAGACAGACCCTTGTCACACGCCGGTTCACGGATGCTCTTTTCCCTGGAGGAACAGGCGTGTTTTGGAAGAAACTTCCTTCAGAATCGGCATTGATAAACAGAACAAAGAGAAGATTTTATTAATGTTTCAAAAAGTTCATGCCCGGAGCGTGTATTAGGGAACCGGTAAAAGCTGTAATGATCGTGATGCACTTAAGCCCCATGTGGGCAAAATGTAAAATGGCGAAACAGGTTTTACCATTTCGCCATTTCAGATTTTGCATATGTTCTTGTAGCGAGGACGAGAGTTGAACTCGTGACCTCCGGGTTATGAATCCGACGCTCTAACCAACTGAGCTACCTCGCCAGAATTTGAGGGGGCAAAGATAGAAAATTCTTTGTAAAGTTTTAGTCTGAGAGAAAAACTTTTGTTTTTCGTAAAACGATGCTGGATGCAGGATGCTGGATTCCAGATACTAGATCCAGCATCTGTTACTTACCCAATCCAGATAGTTTTAATATTCACAAACTCTTTGATACCGTAGGAGGCAAGTTCTCTTCCGTACCCTGATTTTTTAATACCGCCGAAAGGCAGCCGTGGATCCGATTTTGTAAGTCCGTTCACAAACACTGCACCGGTCTCAACTCTTCTTGCCACCTCTTCTCCCCGTTGCAGGTCAATAGTCCAGACACTGCCACCGAGACCGAATTCGGAATCATTGGCTACTGTAATGGCTTCCTGTTCATCCCTGACAGGGATTATGGCCAGTACGGGACCAAACGTCTCTTTTTCATATACTGGCATACCTTTTTTGATATCGCCGAGAATCGTTGGGAAGTAAAAAAATCCCTCAGTTTCCGGACGTGTGCCCCCACAAACCAGGCGGGCCCCCTGTTTCAGCGAATCCTGAACCAGGCGGTCAATCTCATCGACCAGGTCCTTCCGGGCCATCGGGCCAACCTGCGTATCCGCCTGAAGCGGATCACCCACCCTCAGACCTGAAAATACCCTGAGAACTTTTTCTTCAAATTCGGCAACACGGCTTTCAACAATGATAAACCTTTTTGCTGCAATACAGCTTTGTCCCTGGTTGATCATGCGGGCGGTGACTGCAGTTGTGACGACGGCCTCCATATCGGCATCTTCAAGGATTATGAATGGGTCTGATCCGCCAAGTTCAAGTACTGCTTTTTTGATGTTCCGTGCTGCTTCGGATGCGACCTGGCTGCCTGCATCTTCACTGCCGGTCAGTGTTACGGCAGCAATTACCGGGCTTGAAATGACAGAGTTAACCTGACCGGATGGGATCATCAATGTACGAAAAACATTATCTGGGAATCCGGCTTCATGGAAAATTTCTTCGATAGCCAGAGCACATCCGGGCACGTTGGACGCATGTTTCAATACGCCGGCATTTCCCGCCATCAGGGAGGGTGCAGCAAAACGAAAGACCTGCCAGAAAGGGAAATTCCATGGCATCACAGCCAGGATGACACCCAGTGGCTGGAATACAACAATACTCCTTGAGGCATCCGATGGGATCACTTCATCGCCCAGCAGGGATTCTGCATGATCCGCATAATAATCACAGGCATTTGCACACTTTTCTACTTCTGCCAAAGATTCCCGGATAATCTTCCCCATTTCGGAAGTGATCAGGCCGGCAAAATATTCTTTACGCTTACGGAGAATCCTTGCGGCATTATGAAATAACTCACTGCGGTAACTGAAGGACGTTTCTTTCCATCTTTGCCATTCATGATGAACATCCTCCAGTATAGAGAGGGTTTCCTGGGTGGTATGCCCGGCATACTCTTTTATAACCCTGCCAGTAAAAGGATTGACGCTTTTCATACGGGTGATCTGTTTGAGTGATTTGGGATTCAGGATACTTTTCCCGAAAGGAATTTGCCGGTATAGGACTGGTCACAATTTACCAGTTGTTCTGGTGTGCCGGTGAAAACGACATGGCCTCCTTCGTCGCCTCCCTCTTTTCCAAGATCTATCACCCAGTCGGCAGTTTTTATGACCTCCAGGTTGTGCTCGATAACGAGGATGGTATGTCCGTTCTTTATGAGTGATTCAAAGGAGATGAGGAGTTTGCCTATATCATGGAAATGCAGTCCGGTGGTCGGTTCGTCAAAGATGAACAGGGTTGGTTTTTCATTGGTGCCCTTTGAAAGGAAGAAGGCAAGTTTGATGCGCTGTGCCTCTCCTCCAGAGAGGGTACTTGAGGACTGGCCCATGGTAAGGTACCCCAGCCCAACATCCTGCAATGGTTTTAGTCGAGAAATGATCTTCTTTTCGAAATGAGTTGATTTATGATCGATCCCGAAAAACCCGATAGCTTCATCAATGGTCATCTCAAGAATATCCACGATTGACTTATCCCTGAATTTCACATCCAGCACTTCTTCCCTGAACCGTTTGCCATTGCAGCTTTCACAAGGAAGGAAAATGTCTGCCATGAACTGCATTTCGATTTTAACCACGCCTTCTCCTTCGCACTCTTCACATCGCCCGCCTTCAATGTTGAATGAAAAATAGCCGGGTTTATAACCACGAACTTTTGCAAGTTGCTGGTCGGCATAAAGGTTCCGGATCTCATCAAAGGCTTTGATATAGGTTGCCGGGTTGGAACGCGATGAGCGGCCGATCGGGTTTTGGTCGACCATCTCAACGGAGGAGATCCTGTTCACATCGCCGTCCAGGCGGTCAAATTTGCCCGTACGGTCAGCATAGCCATCGAAGATCTTCTTTAATGAAGGGTAGATAATCTTCTTCACCAGTGAGGTCTTGCCGGATCCGCTGACCCCTGTGATCACAGTAAAGATATTCAGAGGTATTTTGACATTGATGTTTTTAAGGTTGTTCTCACGTGCACCCAGCACTTCGATAAAGTCTTTCCATTTTCTGCGGACAACCGGAGCCTGTATTGTCATGGTATTGGTGAGGAATTTCCCTGTAAGGCTCTGATCGTCATTGATAAGTTCCTCCACAGTCCCCTGGAAAACCACCTCTCCGCCAAGGTGTCCTGCAAGAGGGCCGATATCGATCACCTGATCAGCAGCCCGGATGATATCTTCATCATGCTCCACTACAATAACAGTGTTTCCGAGATCTCTTAACCTCAGCAAAACCGTGATCAGCCGGTTTGTGTCTCTGGGGTGAAGGCCGATGCTCGGTTCATCCAGGATGTACATACTTCCAACAAGATTGCTGCCGAGTGCCGTTGAGAGGTTGATTCGTTGTGATTCTCCCCCGGAGAGGGATGATGAAAGCCGGTTAAGTGTCAGGTAGCCCAATCCTACATCATTCAGCACTCTCAACCGGTTGTTGATCTCCAGCAATATCCTTTTTGAGATCACTTTATCATAATCGCTAAGTTGAAGCATACCGAAAAACTCAGTAAGGTCATACACCGGCATCAGGACAAGTTCGCTGATGGATTTCCCTCCGACTTTGACATAGTTTGCATCTTTACGCAAACGGGTCCCGCGGCAGTCCGGACATATTGTCTTCCCGCGGTACCGTGACATCATGACACGGTACTGTACCTTATAATTCTGACTTTCCACCCATGTGAAGAAGTCCTTTAACCCATGGAAATGCTTATTACCGGCCCACAGGATCTCCTTTTGTGCCTGTGTAAGTTCAAACACGGGTTTATGGATCGGGAAGTCGAACTTATATGCATTCATCACCAGTTCTGTTTTCCATTCACCCATCTTTTCTCCCCGCCAGCAGGCAATGGCATCATCGTAAATGGAGAGGTTTTTGTTAGGGATAACGAGATCTTCATCAATTCCAATGACAGTTCCGAATCCTTCGCAGGTTTTGCATGCCCCGTAAGGGTTATTGAAGGTGAAGAGGTTAGGGGAGGGCTCTTCAAAGGTGATACCGTCAGCCTCGAACCGGTTTGAGAAAACTTTATTTGATTTCGCATCATTCTGCCATTCGGCAAGGCAGGTGCCATGACTTTCATTATATGCGGTCTGTATTGAGTCTGCTATCCGGCCGGGCAGGTCCGGGTCATCCTTCTGCAGGACCAGCCTGTCGATCAGGACAAAAATTTCCCTTCCCTTGCATTTTCTGTTTTCCCTTACCTCATCGATCCTAAGGATTTCTCCATCGATCATGATACGTGAGAAACCCTGTTCAAGCAACATGTTACATTTTAATTCAAGGTCTCCTTTCACACCTGACAACTGAACAGGGGCTAGGATGCTGACACGAGTCTCTTCAGGGAGCCGGAGGATGAAATCGGTGACATCCGATATCGAATCGCGTTTTACAAGTTGCCCTGACACAGGAGAATAAGTCTTCCCGGTTCTTGCAAACAATAATTTCAGGTATTCATAGATCTCGGTGGAGGTTCCGACCGTAGAGCGGGGATTGAGGGTGTTTACTTTCTGTTCGATCGCAATGGCCGGTGAAATCCCTTTGATATAATCCACCTCGGGTTTGCTCATACGGCCAAGAAATTGCCGTGCATAGGCACTAAGGCTCTCCACATACCGTCGCTGCCCGTCGGCATAAAGTGTATCAAATGCCAGCGATGATTTTCCTGACCCGGACAGACCAGTGATCACAACCAGTTTGTTCCGTGGAATTGCAAGACTTATGTTTTTGAGATTATTGACCCGTGCGCCTTTGATTATGATAAAATCCCTGGGGTCCAGTAAATCAACGTTTTTCGTCATTTTTATTATGCTCCGAGTCTGATTTTGCCAAAATTAATGAAGAAATAGTTGCTTTTCTATTTTTTTTGTTTATTTTTGCCAGTATTAAGTATAAACCTGCGCATTGTTTTCACAGCGCTTAACCTATAGGAGACCGGCTATCGAATAGACATCTACTCTTTTTTCTCTAAAAAAAGGAGGCCACATGAACGCCCAACCAGTGATCACAGATCAGGAACTGATTGGTAGATATCTTGCCGGAAATCATTCCAGTTTAGAAAAACTAATACGTCGACATAAGAACCGCGTTTTCGCATACATTCTTATGGTCGTTAAGGATAATGAACTGGCGGAGGATCTTTTCCAGGATACCTTTATTAAAGTCATCAATACCATCCGCTCCGGCTCATACAAGGAGGAGGGGAAATTCATACAGTGGGTAATGCGTATCGCACATAACCTGATCATCGACCATTTCCGTAAATCAAAACGTATTCCGCTTGTTGAGAACAACAATGAGTACGATATTTTCGACCGGGTAAGGATTCCCGTTGAGTCCGTTGAAGAAAAACTGATCATCGACCAGATCCACAAGGATGTGAAGAAACTGATCGAGTACCTTCCGGATGAACAGAAGGAGGTACTTATCATGCGCCATTACAATGATATGAGCTTTAAGGATATTGCTGAAGCCACCAATGTGAGCATCAACACTGCCCTTGGTCGTATGCGTTATGCTCTTATCAACCTACGCAAACTGGTGGAAGAGAAGGAGATCATTCTTTCAATGTAGTTCAAAACTTTTTTTTCATTTTCATAAAATAAGAAAGGAAATACCTTCGTTTGTGATGTATTGATTTGAAACCTAAAATCCAATACATTGCCTATGAGGAAACCCCTTACTCTCTGTACAAAACCATCGTTATCAAATCGGGAACAAACCTCCCGGGTTAACATGAAACCGGAAAGAGGATTGAAAATGAAAAGAAACGGTGTATCACCCGGCGAGTATGTCATAAGGAACCTGATGAATTATTCCAGATCCTTAGCCATACTGAACACAAAAGAGACAGGAATTGTGAGCGTGGTGATGAATTAAAATAAAAAAACCCCGTCGGTGACGGGGTTTTTTTTATAGCAGAAGACTGCCTATTTTCTTTCTTCCTTGATACGGGCTTTCTTGCCACGGAGTTCCCTGAGGTAGAAGATGCGGGCTCTTCTGACAACACCGATCTTATTAACCTCGATCTTCTCGATAAACGGTGAAAATACAGGGAAAATTCTTTCTACGCCGACATTACCGGAGATCTTGCGAACCGTGAAGGTTTCTGAGGCACCTTTACCGGTACGCTGGAGAACTACACCCTGATAATTCTGGATACGTTCCTTGTTTCCTTCCTTGATCTTATAATGAACGGTGACGGTATCACCGGCCTTGAACTTGGGTAATTCATTCCTTTGAATAAAAGTATCCTCAACAAACTTGATGGTTTCAGCGCGATTCATAGCTTTCAACTGTTATTAATGGGGGTTTCACTTTAAAAGAGTGCAAATATACCATTTTTTTTGATTACAAAACCAAAATCCTTAAAAATTATAAGATTCCCTTATTCTGACTCGAGGAGACCGGGCCTGTGCTTCTTTGTCCGTTCTACGGATTGCTCATACCGCCACTTTACAATTTCCTTGTCATTGCCGGATAACAGGACATCCGGAACGTTCCATCCCCTGTATGCTGAAGGTCGCGTATAGACGGGGGGGGACAGGAGGTTATCCTGGAAAGAATCAGAGAGGGCGGATGTTTCATCATTCAGGACTCCCGGTATGAGGCGGACTACGGCGTCTGTAAGGACGGCTGCCGCAAGTTCACCGCCGGAAAGAACATAATCGCCGATGGAAACCTCACGTGTAATAAAATGCTCACGTATCCTTTCATCGATCCCTTTGTAATGACCACACAGAATGATGAGGTTCTTCATCACCGAAAACTGGTTTGCCAGTTTCTGGTGCAGCAGTTCCCCGTCGGGGCTGGTATAGATCACTTCATCGTAAATGGTTGACTTTTGAAGGTGCTCAATACAATTCGCGATTGGCTCGATCATCATCACCATCCCGGCTCCTCCGCCAAAAGGATAGTCATCTACATTTTTATGCTTGCTGGCGGAATAATCACGGATGTTGTGAAGATTGATGGTAACCACACCCTTGTCTTTTGCACGCTTGATAATGGAATGGCTGAAGGGGCCGTCAAACATTTCCGGAAAGATGGTGAGGATGTCGATCTGCATAAGGACAAAGGTATCAAAAAAGAGCTCACAGGTTTGTGGTCTCCGCGATATTATGCTGATCCGCTTGCAGGGGCAGCCTGTCAGACGGTAATGGTAAGTCCGTCGTATGCCAGCCTGATGTTCTCCGGCAGGCGTGCATTCACTTCTTCATGCAGCCCAACGAAATGGCTCAGGTGGGTAAGGAAGGCTGCCTCCGGCTTCCATTCTTCGATCAGGGTGATGGCTTCACCCACGGAAAAATGTGAAACATGCTTTGAATTCCGCAGCGCATTCAGCACAATGACCTTTGACCCACGTATCTTTTCCTTTTCTTCTTCCGGAATAAAACTGGCATCGGTGATGTATGTGAAATCGCCAACCCTGAATCCCAGTACCGGCAACTTTTCATGCATCACCCGGATAGGGATAAATTCAATGCCGCTGATCTGAAAGGGCTCTTCCGAAATGGGATGAATAGTAAGCTGGGGAGCTCCGAAATAGCGCGATTCTGAAAAAATATAGGGGAATTCGATGCGGATGGCTTCCATCACCTGGGGGGTGCCATACACGTCGATCTTCTTGTTAAGGACATAATTGAAGGCACGCACGTCGTCCAGTCCAGCAATATGGTCGCGGTGTTCATGGGTAAACACCACTGCATCAAGGTTGGCTACATCCTCCCGCAGCATTTGTATTCTGAAGTCCGGCCCGCAGTCAATTACAAAAGTATGTTCCTTTATCTCGAGCATGACCGAAGTCCGGAGCCGTTTGTCGCGGGGGTCAGGCGATTTGCAGACAGGGCAGTCGCAGGTGATCACAGGTACACCAATGGAAGTACCGGTTCCGAGAAACGTTACCTTGAGTGATTCATTATAAAGTGCTCTCATGTCCTGTTTTTTCAGAAGATCAGTTCATCGATCTGCGCCCGGTCCTGCTGAAGTTGTTTCTCCAGTTCTTCTGCAGAATTCAGTGGTTTTTCGTGGCGGATAAATTTATGGAAAAAGACGGTGGCCGTTGAGCCTGCAAGGGATTCAGGTCTTTCAAACAGATAAAATTCAACCTGTGCATCCATAGATGAGTTGCCTCTTTTCCTGATGAAACACATGCCGCGGTATTGTTTTTCATCATCAAGCACTGTAACTGCATATACTCCATTAGGCGGAAGCAGTTTACTCTCTTCTTCGATTTTAACGCTGAAACTGGGGAAGCCGATCTCTTTCAGAATCGGGTTTGTTTCATGGATCAGCCCCATGATGATATAATGGTGATCGAGGTATGCGTTGGCCTTCTGGATATTCCCTTCCAGCAGGGATGCCCGGATCTTGGTGGAACTGACCGTTTCGTGCGCAATGTCCTGCTCCGGAATCTCTTCAACATCAAACCCGTATTCAATGCCAAGGTCGTGAAGTTTCTCATAATCACCCTCACGGTTGTGTCCGAAATGGTGATTAAACCCGATAACGATCATACGTGCATGAAGTTTGTTCAGCAGAATGTTCCGGATAAAATCAACAGATGTGGTCTTTGAGAACTCCAGTGTGAATTTAACGATGATCAGGTTGTCCAGCCCCGTTTTGCGCAGCAATTCGATCTTTTCACGCTGTGAATTAATCAGGTAGAGTTCTTTGCCTGCTGTTTCAGGATAAAGCACCTTTCGGGGGTGGGGGTCAAAGGTTATTAAAACCGTTTCCCCGCCGATCTCATCCGCAAGGTTTTTTAGTCGCTGGAGAATAACTTTATGCCCGATATGAACTCCATCGAATGAACCGGTTGTTACAACTGCATTTTTAATTGAACCGACCTGTTCAAAATCATGAAAAATTTTCACCTTCCGCCTTTCCTATTTAAATCGTTCGTCGTTCTTTTTGGCAAAAAATGCCACTTTTTCAAGAGAAGTGATCATATCATATTCTTCGAGGTAGACGTATGGCGAAACATTCAATGCTTTTGGGGAATAATTGAGTATCCCCTTTATGCCAGAAAGCACCAGTGTTTCAGCAACGGCAGGGGCCTGTTCAGCAGGAACAGTGATGATCCCGATCGAGACACCTTCTTTCTTGATGACTTCGGCAAGCTTGCTTACATGAAGGCAGGGCACCCCGTCATAGATGCGGTCGATCTTGTCCGGGTTAATGTCGAATGCCGCCACAATGGTCAGTTTTGTTCTTTTTCCCTTGAAATAGCTGATGATGGCTTTGCCAAGGTTCCCCAGGCCGATCATTACAACACGCTGTCCTTTGTCGGTATCGATGATCTTTCCGATCAGTTCGATCAGTTCCTTGATATCATAACCTTTCCGAAGGTTGCCCGAATAGCCGATCAGCATAAGGTCACGTCGCACCTGGACCGGTGTAATGTGCAGCATCTGCGCGATCTCGTGCGAGAATACATGCGTTTTTTCCTTGCTCAGGATAAGCAAAAGCGCTCTTCTATACTGGCTTAACCGCTCAACGGTTTTGTGGGGAAGATGTTTCATGTACATGGTTTTGCATTTGGAAGTGTGACAACAAAAGTACTGCCTTGATCGGGAACGCTACTGACCTTTATAACTCCGCCGTAGTTTTCGGTGAGTTTTTTGACGATCGACAACCCCAGTCCGCTTCCCGCTATATTCTTGGTTTTTTCATTTTTTATCCTGACAAAATCCTGGAAAAGTTTTCCCATCTCGGGTTCTGTCATACCGATTCCCGTATCCTGTACTGTGATCAGGATGTTTTTCTCCTCTTCAGCAATGTAACAGTCAACAACACCGCTGTCTTTATTGTACTTAATGGCATTTGAGATCAGGTTATTAAAGATGATCTCAAGTTCATCAGCGTCAGCACACATGATAAGCGAGCCGGGACAATGAAGGTTCACCTTGACATCGCGTTGAATCGAATAGGGTTGCATGGTATCTATTGCAGTTTTTACAACCTGGCAGATATCAACCTGCGTGATATCCCTTTTTGCTTTGCCGCTTTCCACTTTGGTGAGGTCAAGCAGATCAAGGATAAGCGTCCGCATTCCCTTGATCCTTTCAAGTGAGCGGTCGAGGATAGCGTCGTATTCTTCAATTTTATCGCCGAGTTGGTGTTCCCTGGCAATTTTCAGATAACCATCTATAGCATTGAGCGGAGCTTTCAGTTCATGCGAAAGGACGGAGAGGAACTGGAAGCGGATCTGTTTGCCGGTAACCTGAAGCTTATTGGCCATCGTCCGGAGAAATACCTTTTTGGTTATGTTCTCAATGGAAGAACGCAGCTCCTGGGGGGTAAACGGTTTTGGAATGAAGTCATAGGCACCGTCGCTTGTGGCTTTTACTGCAAGCTCAAGTGAGGCATAGGAGGTGATCATAACCACAATAATGTTGTAGTTCTTCTTCCTGACATATTCCAGCACTTCAACCCCCTGGATTCCGGGAAGCTTGTTGTCGAGCAGGACAATATCCGGGCGGTTATTGTCTATGATTTCGATGCCGGCTTCACCCGTAGAGGCTTCGAAAACCTCGAAATCATAGGCTTCTTCCATGAATGGATAATCGACCCTGAAACCACGTAAGATACGGCCAACGCCGCTACGGATGCCGGGTTCGTCATCTACAACCAAAATTTTCAGTGTTGACATAGTGCTTTCCTGAGTTCAAAAATAATCGGAAAATCGGATAATTCAACCGTCAGACATTCTTTTCTGACAATAATCTTTCAATTTCAGAGATCAGAAGATCGGAACGGATGCCTTTTTCAAGGAACTGATCAGCTTTTATCCATTTCCGGTTATTCTCATCGTTGATGTCGAAGGTGATCCCGGTTTCTGCAGCCACAGCTGTTGCAATGATCACAGGAACGTCCGGGTAACGTTTCTTGATCTTATAGCTGAGGATGAACCCGCTGTCTTCATTTTCCATCATGAGATCGAGAATGGCGAGGTCGGGTTTTGTCTTTTCAAGCAGCGTTTCAGCTTCTTTCTGGCTGTCGGCAGTAACCACACGGTAACCTGATTGCTCAAGTTTCAGTTTGACCTGGAAGAGATAATCCATATCATCATCTACGACCAGGATGGTTGTTTTTGTAGTTCTCATGGAAGTTTATTTAAGCATTAATTCATGTTGCGCGGAATTGTGATCTTGAATGTTGTTCCCGTAGGGCCCTTTGATCTGTCGGCATTAGAATTCACATTGATCTTGCCCTTGTGCATCTTTACGATCCCGTAAATCAGCGGAAGCCCAAGCCCTGTTCCCTTGCCCATCTCCTTGGTGGTGAAGAAGGGGGTGAATATTTTATCCATATTTTCCTTTGAGATACCTACCCCGGTGTCTGAAATGATAAAGATGACATCTTCCGCATTTCCTTCAACCCCGATGTGGAGTTCGCCACCGTTGGGCATGGCTTCCACCGCGTTTTTTTCAAGGTTGGTGAGTACCTGCATCATCTGGTCGATATCCAGTTTCGCGATAGGATCATCGATCTCGGCGTCAAAGAATGTTGTAACGGTTTCCGGCCTTATCAATGAATTCATGCTGTGCTGCGCGAAGGTTATCACGTTTGTTTCTACCAGGTTAACCTGGTTTTTGCGCGCGAAATTCAACAATCCGCTGACAATCTTCTTGCATCGTTCAGCCTGTTCTACAATAAGTTTCAGATCTTCCCTGACCGCGTCTCCCTGCGGGGCTTCATCCATCAGGATGTTGCTGTACATGGTGATCACGCCGAGCGGGTTATTCAGTTCATGGGCAATGCCTGCAGAGAGTTGCCCCATATGGGCGAGTTTCTCTGACTGACGCAGGGCGGCTTTTGCTGTTGCCAGTTTTTCATTGGAGATATTCAGGCTGCTGATGGAATCATGAAGCTTTTCGATAGAGTAGGGCAGGCACATCTCTGTTTCCGCAAGGCCCTTTACGATTGCTATGGCATGTTCGACACAGGTGTCGTAGCCACAGGCACCACAGTTAAGATGGTCCTGTTCGGTAAACTTACCCATTTCTTCAAGCACCTTGATGATCTCATCCCCGGCAGGGATCTCAAAACGGCGGTCATCCGGTTCAAAACTGATGGAAAGGTCCATGGAACCAAATTGGTCCATATCTTTTTCCCATTGCACATGATCGAGTGTCTGCAGTTTTTTTCTTACATAATCACCTACAGCCGCACTCCTGGCATATTTTTTCCCACCCGGTGATGTTCCGGGACCCATGATACAGCCTTCACAACACAGTAACTCAAGGTGTTTATCACGGATAAACCCTTCTTCATATTCTTTGACCGCTTCTTTGAAATTGATTCGTCCCTCTGCAACCACAGCCCTTTCCTGAGGAATATCTTCCAGGCTGTTGGTCGTCATGAACATCCCCCTGGAGACAGGGAAAATTGCACCTTTCCCACTGTGTGGCGGATCGAAATCAGAGGGTTCGACATCTTCTTTCCGGATTTTCATTTTCATGAACATTTCACGGAGTTCAAGGAAGGTTATCACCTCATCCGTTTCGTTGGATTCCGCTTTCTTTGCAAAACAGGGGCCTATAAACACAACCTTGATCTCATCCCCGTATTTCTGATGCATGATCCTGGTCATGGCCACCATCGGAGAAACGACCGGGGCCAGCATGCCTACCAGTTCGGGATGATAATGGCGAATAAAATAGGTTACTGCAGGGCAGTCCGAAGAAATATCACCTTTATAATCAGGAGACTTGATCTGTCGTTCATATTCTCTGGCCACAATATCCGCTCCGAATCCGACTTCAGTAACATAATCGAATCCCAGTTCCCGGATCATGCCGATCAGGACCCGGTGGTCGGGAATATCGGAGAACTCAGCGGGGAAACTCGGTGCAATACATGCTGCAATTTTATTTTCTGATTTCAGAAGATCGAAGACCTCATCAACCGAACGCAGGGAAACTTTTGCTCCCTGGCTGCATACTTTGACACAGTTTCCGCAACCGATACAACGGTCATTGATCACCTCGGCCTGGCCATTGATGATCTTTATTGCTTTTACCGGGCATTCCCGGAGGCAGGTAAAGCAAACCCTACACCGATCCTTGATCGTAAAGACAAGTTGTTGCCGGAAGGAATGGCTCATATTGATTGTTCTGTTGGACTATGCCTGTAAATCATCGTTCTGCTTTTTTCCGAAAGCGGGGCTTCAAGAAATTCTTCATAAATGGTTGAGACGGCAGGGTTTTTATGAGCCACCCGGATCATCTCTTCCTCATCTGAATCATAAAGAGCCTTGGCCCTTGCTTTCAGCGTTTTCTCATCACTGCCGAACCGCTGGCCGCCGCCATTGATACATCCTGAAAGACAAGCCATAACCTCTACCATGTGAAGGTCGTTTCTCCCGCTTTCGATCTCATCGAGCAGGATCTTGGCATTCAGAAGGCCATTGACCGCAGCAAACCCATATGTCTGTTTGCCGATCTTCAGTTTGAATTCTTTACGGTTTTTCTGTCCGCGCATCTCCATGACTCTCGTTCCAGGCAGTTCCTGTCCGGTCATCTGGAAATAGAAGGTCCGGATTATGCTTTCCATAGCGCCGCCGGCAGTGCCGAAAAGTTTTCCGGAGGAACCCCTGAGACCATATGATGGCTCGGGCGATTCATTATCGAGATTGGTGAAATCAATTCCGAATAAGCGGAAAAGCCTGATCAGTTCCCTTGTTGTAATGACGGCATCTACATTTTTATAATCGGACGGAGATTCCGTGATAATCTCTGCTTTTTTCGAGGTACAGGGCATTACCGCAACGGAGAAAATTTTGTCAGGATTGGTTTTATTCTTTTCAGCAAAATATTTTTTAATAAGGGTTCCGGTGATCATCATAGGGGATTCTGCAGCTGCCAGGTGCCCGGTAAAAGCGGGCCTGAATTCCCTGACAACAGATACCCATGAAGGACAGCAGCTGGTAAACAATGGGATTTTTTCTTTGTTTTTTACCCGGTTAACCAGCGCGGCAGCGGTTTCCATAACGAGGATATCAGCTCCGACCGAAGTGTCGTATACCTCCTTAAACCCCATACGCAAAAGCGCAGTCTTTAAGAGAGACAATGGATCTTTTCCTGTTTTTACCCCGATATCCTCTGCAACCGATACCAGGACAGCAGGTGAGAGCTGAATAACAGGATAAATATCCTTATTCTGGAGGGCTTCGATTACTGCCGGGTAACTGTTTCTTTCCTTCAGAGCTCCCGTGGGACAAACCATGATGCATTGACCGCATTTGACGCATGCCTTTATATTGAGTCCCTTGTTCAGGGAGGTCCCGATCGCATTTTTACTGCCTCTGCCGATGATTTCAATGGCTGAAACACCGATCACCTCATCGCATACCCTTATGCAACGTCCGCACAGAATGCATTTGGCAGGATCACGTTCAATTGAAGCACAGTTCCTGTCGATCTGGATAGAAGGTTTGCGGCCCCTGAATTTCCGTTCCCGGATATTCAGATCCTCGGCGAGTTTCTGAAGCTCACAGCTGCCGGAACGGTCACAGTAAAGACAATCGTCAGGATGATTGGCCAGCAGAAGTTCCACCAGTGTTTTTCTTGCTTTGAGCACCCGGGGTGAATGGGTATGAATTCTCATCCATTCTTCAACAGGATGTGAACAGGAGGTTGTCAGTTCCGGTAAGCCTTCAACCTCGACCACACACATCCTGCAGGCTCCGGTAGGAGTGAAGCCGCTCAGGTGGCAGATGGTAGGCACCTTGATGCCATTCCGGTTGAGCACTGTCAGTATCGTTTCGCCACTTTTTGCTGTGACTTTCCGCCCGTTTATTTCTATTGTAAAAACCATGTTCTGGATTATTTTATGAAGATGGCGTTGAACTTACATGACTCAAAGCAGATGCCGCAGCCGTTGCATTTTTCTTCCACGATGAAATGCGGCATCCGGATCGTCCCGATTATAGCATTCTCCGGGCATTTCTTCTGGCACACGTTGCATCCGTTGCAGATATCCACATCGATAGTATAGGACCTCAGGTCATTACACACCCCCGACCGGCAGTGCCTGTCGAAAATATGCTCTTCGAATTCCTCACGGAACCACTTCAGTGAGCTCAGCACCGGGTTGGGAGCATTCTGGCCCAGTCCGCAAAGTGAAGAGTCCTTGATAACGCTGGCAAGGCTTTCCAGTTGGACAACCCCTTTGAAACGTTCAAGTGTCTCATGTGAAGATTCTTCTTTTGGCCGTTGTGTAATGCCGTCGATAATCTCCAGCATACGGTGCGTGCCTTCCCTGCAGGGAATGCATTTGCCGCAACTCTCCTTCTGGAGGAACTCCATGAAATAACGTGCCAGGTCTACCATACAGACGGTCTCGTCGAGGGCGATCAGCCCCCCCGAACCCAATACAGCACCCACATCGTGAAGGGAATCAAAGCCGATCTCAATATCAAGGGCAGAAGCAGGGATGCAGACACCCATTGGTCCGCCGATCTGCACCGCTTTCAGTTTCTTGTTATCGCGTACCCCGCCTCCGATGCTGTATATGATGTCAAAGATCCGGACACCCATTTCCACTTCTATAAAACCACTGTTCTGGACCTTCCCGGTAAGGGAAAACAGTTTTGTTCCCTTACTCGACCTGGTGCCGGTTGACCGGAACCAAACCGGCCCTTGTTCCATTATCGCGGGAATATTTGCCAGGGTTTCCACATTGTTGATGATAGTTGGACAGCCATGGAGGCCCCATTCGGCTGGAAAAGGAGGTTTGGACCTGGGATTTCCTCTTTTACCTTCGAGGCTTTGGATAAGTGCGGTTTCTTCCCCGCAAACAAATGCTCCGGCACTTTGGCGGATAATGATATTGAGGTTAAAGCCGCTGCCGAAAATGTTGGATCCAAGGATGTCATACTCTTTTGCCTGTGCGATAGCATCCTGGAGGATCTTTACTGCTCTGGGATAGTCCGAACGGATAAAAATGTAGGCATTGCTGGCTCCGATGGCATAGGCCGCGATAGCCAGACCTTCAAGTAAGCGGTGCGGATCACCTTCAATGATGGCCCTGTCCATAAACCCGCCGGGATCGCTCTCTTCTGCATTGCAGATGCAGTATTTCTGTTCACCGGCTGTGGTAAGTGCTATCTGCCATTTTTTACCGGTTGAAAAGCCACCACCTCCACGTCCTCTCAGTTCGCTTTGCTCGACGAATTCACAGACTTTTTCAGGGGTATAATTGAGGACTGTCTTGTAAAACGACCGGTAACCGCCACGTGCGATATAGTCATTGATTGAGAAAGGGGAGATCAGACCGGTATTCTTCAGGATCACCCTGTTCTGAAGGGCGAAAAACGGAAGCTGCTCAATGGAGGGGATGTTAGACCAGCCTTCATGACGGGGGAATTTATGCTGACACAGTACATGTTCGTATAGAAGAGTTCTGTTCAGTGTCGAGATCAGTATCTCATCAACCTTGTCGGCTGTTACTTTTCTGAATGAGATTCTTGCTTTCCCCGGAAGTTGGATATCCATGACTGGTTCTTCCGAACAATATCCTGCACATCCGGTTTCCACGATCTCTGCCTTTTCACCGCTGTCAGCAATATATTTGCGGATGGCCTCCAGGGTTTTATCGGCCCCCGCAGAGAGTCCGCAGGATCCCGTACCAAGAAAGATCACAGGTACATTTACTTTTTCGCGGCGTAAACAGGAGAGCCGTTCAATTTCATCTTTTGAATAATTTTCAGTAGCGTTTTTCAGTACGCGTTCAACCAGGAAGGTTTTGTCATCGGGAGTCTTTCCTTTTTCCATAATCATCTGATTAACCTTTTAAAGAACGGATCAGTTTTCCAATAACGGCAGGCTGAACTGCCGGGTGGAACTGCCCGTTGATATTGATTACAGGTGAATTGCTGCAGGCACCCATACAAGTAACGATCTCCAGGCTGAATTTTCCGTCCTTGCTTGTTTGTCCGTCCTTGATCTTCAGCACCTTCTCCATCTCAGCCAGTAAGGCTGCCGATTTGTAAAGATGGCAATTCGTCCCCCGGCAAAGCTGCACGTGGTACTTTCCCTTTTTCTTAAGGTGAAACTGATCATAAAAGGTCGCCACGCCAAGGATCTTGTTCACGGGGATCTTTAAATACTCGCTTACATCCATAAGGGCAGAGGCTGTCAGGTGTCCTGTTTCATTCTGAATATCCTGCAGGACCGGAAGCAGGCTTTCCCGCTTGCCTTCAGGATACTTCCGGATGATTTTTTCAACGAATTCTTCCATGTTTTTTTTCGGATCATGAGATTATTCCACACAAAAATAAATAAAATATGTTTGCACTGAAGGTTTTATTTGTGAAAATATTAGCATTGTTAATAATTGAACAACTGGATATTTCGTTAAATTTGTGAAAAAATATAACCGTGAACCGGGAATTATTCCTATTTTTGGACTGGACAGCATCGAGTTTTCAATGGTTAAGATTTTGACAATCAGCTAAATGTTACCTGTAAATGCTTGAACAGCTATTTAAAATTAACGAAGAACAGTGCATCAAATGTTATGCATGTGTTAGAATCTGTCCTGTCAAGGCCATCCGTGTTGATGTGAATACTGAATTTCCATCCATCCTGGGAGAACGATGCATCGGCTGCGGAAGCTGTTTCCGAGCCTGTTCACCTGTTGCCATCGTTTATCGCAGTTCCATCGAAGAGACGAAAGAGATACTCCATTCAGAATTCAAGACTGCAGCAATCTGTGATCCGTCCATCTCCGGCGAATTTAATGATATAACCGATTACAGAAAGTTTGTGGAGATGATCCGCCAGCTTGGTTTTGACTATGTCAGCGAAGTCTCCTTCGGGGTTGATCTTGTAGCCCAGAAATATCATGATCTTTTTGAGGATTACCATGGGAAGCACTATATTATGGCTAACTGCCCGGCAGTGGTTTCTTTCATTGAAAAATATTACCCCGACCTGATCAATAACCTGGCTCCGGTAGTTTCACCGATGATCGCCACAACCAAAGCCATCCGAAGGAAATTCGGTCAGGATGTGAAGGTGGTTTTCATCGGGCCCTGCATTGCCACCAAGGATGAGGCCCTGCGTTACCAGGATGACGGAAAGGTTGACGCTGTGCTGACCTTTGTTGAACTGCGTAAACTTTTTTTGGAATACAACATCCGCGAAAGTCAGCTTGAATATTCAGAATTTGACCCGCCCCTGGGCTATAAAGGATCTCTCTATCCGGTGAGCAATGGTATCCTTCAGGCAGCTGAACTGAGTGAGGACCTTTTATCCGGAACCATCATAACGACAGAAGGACGCAATAATATGCTTGATGCCGTGAAGGAATTCGATTCACGGATCGGTCTGATCAAACGGCACTTTAATATTTTCTATGATGAAGGTTGCCTGATGGGGCCTGGAATGTCACCAGCCGGGGAGAAATTCCTGCGAAGGACCCTGGTTACTGATTACGATAACAAGAGACTCCGTGAATTCGACAAAAAAGCCTGGGAGATGGAAATCTCATTTGTGGCAGACCTTGACCTTTCACGAGAATTCCAGGCAGATGACCAGCGTCTTCCTGTTCCTGATGAAGATACAATCCGGGATATCCTTTCCATGATCGGAAAAGAAAACCAGATGGAAAATGAGATCGGCTGCGAATCGTGCGGCTACAGCTCATGCCGGGAATTTGCAGTGGCCATTTCGCAGGGGCTCGCCACTACCGATATGTGCCATATATACAGCACGAAGAACCGCCAGGAATATATTCGTTCCCTTCGCTCTACAAATGATAAACTGGCCAGAACACAGGCCGCTCTCCGGGATTCCGAAGAAAAGGCCAAACATGAACAGGAAGCAGAGAGGGAAGCAACAGAAACAATGTCGGCCATGCTGAATAAGCTGGTTTCCGGGGTTGTGATACTGGATGAAGACCTTAAAATAATCCAGTCCAACAAGGCATTCATCAGGATCCTTGGTGAAGAGGCCGCCCTTGTTGACGAGGTCATTCCAGGCCTCATCGGGGCTGACCTGAAGACCCTGCTTCCCCTGCATTTTTACAAGATGTTCTCCTATGTGCTAGGTTCTGATGAAGATATTCAGAATAAGGATGTTCAGCTTGGAGATAATACGCTCAGCGTCTCCATCTTTACCATCCGGAAGAACCGGTTCATAGGGGGAATCCTTCGTGATATCTATGCTCCGGAGGTTCGCAAGGAGCAGATCATCAGCCGTCTCTCCGAAACCATCGGCGAGAATTTTGACATGGTACAGAAAATTGCCTACCTGCTTGGCGAAGGTGCGGCCACAACCGAGAAGATGCTGAAGGCCGTAATCGATTCCTACCAGTCTCCAACAAAAAAATAAGATCCGGTTCGTGGATGAAAAATTCTATATAGAGGTCAGCTGCCAGCAGAAAAACCATGGTGAAGAGCGGGTGTGCGGGGATGTATTTCTCTCCCGGAAGATCAAGGAGGAGGGACGTCTGATCGTGGTACTGTCAGATGGCATGGGGCACGGCATTAAAGCCAATATGCTGGCTATCCTTACTTCGACCCTGGCCGTACGTTTCACCGAGGAGCACAAAAGCATTCAGGGTATTGCCGATATCATCATGAATACCTTGCCGGTCGACAGTGTCAAGCAGATGAATTACTGCACCTTTACCATCGTCGAAATCGACATGGAAGGCAATGTGAGCATCCTGGAATATGAAAACCCTAAAACTCTTATCCTGCGGGGAGGCAAAATGCTTGAAACAGGATGGAACTGCGTGATCCTCGATACTGTGAAAAATGCAGGGAAGGAGATCCTGACCACCAGTTTCAAAGCCCAGAAAGAAGACCGGATCGTTTTCAGCACCGATGGCGTCGTGCAGTCGGGACTTGGCAGTGAAAAGTACCCTCTTGGCTGGGGACTGGCCGGTTTTGAAGAGTTCGTCCTGGAGTCTGTTAAAGAGGAACATGATATCTCTGCTGCAAAACTGGGCGCTAAAGTAATCAACAGAGCCAACCTGAATGACCAGTTCTTTCCGAAGGATGATACCAGTTGTGCCGTGGTCTATTTCAGGGAACCAAGGAAACTGATGATCTGCACAGGGCCACCCCAGACCGGAAAAACCGATGAGGAATTTGCTAAGATACTGGAGGATTTTAACGGGATCAAGATTATCTGCGGCGCAACAACTGCAGACATCATATCCCGTGAATGGAATAAGGAAATTTCCGACTCCCAGGTAATACTCGATCCGGAATTACCGCCGGTTTCCTATATGGAAGGGGTGGAACTGATCACGGAAGGGATCCTGACACTGAGCAAGGTCAATGAGATACTCAAAGCTTACGGAAATAATACGAAACTGACCAAAGGGCCTGCCGACCAGATCGTCAGGCTGATCCTCGATTGTGATGAGATCCATTTCCTGGCCGGAACCAAAATCAATGAGGCACACCAGGACCCTTCTCTTCCGATCGATCTTGAACTGAGAAGAACTGTCGTTCACCGTATCTCCAGAGTCCTTGAGGAGAAGTTCCTGAAAGAGGTTTCAATGAAATTTTATTAACCGGTTGACCGGAAGAAATGCCGGGTTGACCGATTCCTTTTCCCGTATCAGATTAATTTGAATACTTTTACCCCAACGCAAAATCCTGAACATCTTTAAATTTTCAAATCAGTTAATCTTCAAATTTTCAAATCCTAACATTAACCACCCATGAAACACAGTATTCTATTGCTGATCCTGATTGGTATCCTGTTCCTGTCAGCATGTAAAAGTGTGAAAAAAACGGATAATCCGTTTTTATCGGATTATACTACACCTTTCCAGGTTCCGCCTTTCGACAAGATCGATACTGCGGATTATCTCCCGGCCTTTACAGAGGGTATGAAACTTCAGAATGAAGAGATCGAAGCTATCCTGAATAACAAGGAAGAGCCGACATTCGACAATACCATCCTCCCTTTCGATAAATCGGGAAAGGTTCTCACAAAGGTTGGCAAGGTCTTTAACAACCTTTCCGAAGCCAACACGAATGATCAGCTCCAGGCGCTTGCAAAAAAAGTTACACCGATGCTTTCAAAGCATTCGGATGATATAATGATGAATGAAAAGCTTTTTACAAGGATCAAGGCCGTCTATGATAAAAGGAATGATATGAAGCTGGATGTCCAGCAGATTCGTTGTGTCGAGAAATATTACCGTGATTTTGTGAGACGGGGGGCCAACCTTCCGAAGGATAAACAGGACCAGCTGAGGAAAGTCAATGAAGAACTTTCTCTTCTTGAACTTAAATTCGGTGATAACCTGCTTGCAGAGACCAATAAAAATTTCAAGCTTGTAATCGAAGATAAAAAGGATCTTGACGGACTCTCCAAGGAATCCATTGACGGAGCTGCTGAAACGGCGAAGTCGATGAAAATGGATGGCAAATGGGTGTTTACACTCGCCAAACCAAGCTGGATCCCCTTCCTGCAGTATGCAAAGAACCGCGACCTTCGTGAAAAGATATACCGTGCCTGGTTTATGCGCGGGAACAATGGTAATGCCAACGACAATAAGGAAACCGTTTCAAAGATCGTCTCTTTACGTGTTCAGCAGGCACAGCTGCTTGGTTATAAGAGTTATGCTGCTTATGTGATCGATGATAACATGGCGAAGACTCCGGAAAATGTTGATGCTTTCCTGAAAAAACTCTGGGATGCATCTCTGCCTGTTGCTAAACAGGAACTGGCTGAAATGCAGAAGATCGTTGACCGCGAAGGCGGTAAATTCAAGATTCAGCCATGGGACTGGTGGTATTATGCAGAGATCATTCACAAAGAGAAATACAACCTCGATGAGGCTGAACTGAAACCTTATTTCAGCCTTAAGAATGTTGTCAGTGGAATGTTCCATGTTGCCAATAAACTTTACGGGATCACTTTTAACCGGGATACCACCCTTCCGGTTTATCAGAAAGATGTGGAAGCTTATGAAGTTAAAGAAGCTGACGGCAGACACCTGGGCGTTCTTTACCTTGATTTTTATCCGCGCGACAATAAAAAAGGTGGCGCCTGGTGCAGCGATTTCCAGTCCGCAGGATGGGAAAACGGCAAAAAGGTTGATCCTATCGTAACCATTACCACGAATGTTTCAAAGCCAACCGGTGATACCCCTGCACTCCTTACATTCGAAGATGCAACGACACTTTTCCATGAATTCGGGCACGGACTTCACGGACTGTTCATTGAAGGAAAATATTCCAGGACTGCAGGCAATGTTCCCCTCGATTATGTTGAACTGCCTTCACAGGTTATGGAAAACTGGGCCAGCGAGCCTGAAGTTCTCCGTTTTTACGCAAAGCATTACAAGACCGGTGAAGTTATTCCGGAAGCGTTGATTGAGAAGATTGAAAAGAGCGGACTCTTCAACCAGGGCTTCACAACCGTTGAATACCTCGCTGCTTCCATCCTTGATATGGATTATCACGAGCTGACCGATACCAGGCCGGTGGATGTTCTTTCCTTTGAAAAAGCTGCCATGGATAAGATCGGACTGATCCAGGAGATCATCCCGAGATACCGTTCCACCTATTTCGCCCACAGTTTCACTGGTGAATACGCTGCCGGGTATTATGTCTATATCTGGTCGGCCTTACTGGATGCTGATGCATTCAATGCATTCAAGGAGTCGGGAAATATCTACAATCCTGACCTGGCTGCCAAATTCAGGAAATACTGCCTACAGGAATCAGGCGATGATGAAGGCATGGTTCAGTACAAGAAGTTCCGCGGACAGGATCCGTCAATTGATCCGCTGTTGAAGAAAAGAGGACTTAAGTAAACTACGAATTACGAACTACGAACGACGAAGTATTATGTGATTTTTACTTCGTCGTTCGTAGTTCGTAATTCGTAGTTAATTAACCGGTTTGCCCAGTGAAACGGCCAACCTTGCCTGGTTGATGGCGTAGTCGGTTTTAGCCTTGAGAAGGTTCACCCTGCTTTCTTCCAGTGCGGTTTCAGAATCAAGGAGGTCCAGGTTTGTAATGACCCCGGCTTTAAAGCTGGTAGCCGCGAGGTTGAACGCCTGTTCGGCCTGTTCCACCTGGAGTTCCGATTGTTTAATTTTGGTCACTGAAGCATTCAGACTGGTTTGGTTCTGATAAACTTCTGTTGATATCTCCCTTGAAGCATTTTCTGTTTCCTGCCGGGTGATGTTGATCTCGGCATTAACCATTCCGATGTTGTTCTTACGCCTTGTGGCGTCAAAGATGGGGACCCTGATCCCTACGCCGGCGGCGTAGTTTCCCGTTGGTGTATTCAGATTAGGGAGGTAGCCGTTTTTCCAGCCACCCGAAGCATAGGCATTGAGTACCGGCATGTTCTGTGCCTTAACTGAACGCAGGTGAAGCGATGCATGCTCCTCGCGAAGGCGGGCCAGTATCATCTCATAACGGTGCAGGAGTGCGTAACTGATCAGCGAGTCGGTCCGCGTCTCAGCGGAATGAAGGCTCAGGGTATTCATGACCTTCAGGTCTGTTTCCACGGGTAATCCGGTCAGGGAACAGAGTATGGCCTGCTGGGTTTTCCTGGCGGTCTCAAGGTCCACTTTCTGGTTCTCGGCATTGGAAAGTCTTACTTTTGTAGAAAGAACTTCATATTCGGTCGTGGAACCGGTCTCCTCTTTTTTTTGGATAAAGTCCAGGTGCTTTTTCAATGTACCGATCTGTGTTTCCTTGATCTTGATTGCTTCCTGGAGATAAACCAGGGAATAATAACAAACGGAAGTCTGAAGTGTAAGCCGCTGCCGTACAAGTTCAACATTGCTGACGGAGATCTCTTTGGATGATTTTTCAAGATCTACAGCCTTTGAAGTTTTGGAGAAATCATAGATCGTCTGGGCAACGTTCAGGGTCAGGTTGTAATTATCGGCCGGGTAGATCTGGAAACTGCCGAAGGGCAGATCGATCTGGGAGACAGGTCCGAGCCGGGTATATCCGGCATTTGCCTCAATATTCGGATAGTATGCTGTGCGGGCCATACCAATGCCGGCATCGGCGGATGCAATAGCCGCCTCAGCCTTAAGCACCGTAGGGTAAGCGGCCATGACCTGCCGGAGTATGACCGGCAACGTTATGGAGTCACCAGGTTTTACCTGGATCCCGGGAGAGCTGTTTTGCCCGTTTATTCCCTGGTGGACCATCGTGAGGAGCAACAGGGAGAAAACAAGAATGGAAAGCCTGAATTTCATATTACAGAGTTTTCTTTTTTAAACGTAAGAAGAAGACGGGGATCATACTCACCACTGTGATCAGTGCCGCCAGGTAAAAATCATCACAAACAGCCTGAACGAAAGCCTGTTTGTTAAGGTTGGCCATTAGCAGATATTGTCCCTGCCTGCCGGCTATTGCCGCCACACTTCCGGCATTATGGGTGATATAACTTCCAAGGTTGGTGACCACTTTGGAGTACAGGGGTGAATTTGCCTGAAGCCCTTCCCCGAAAACCTGGGCATGGTATATGACACGGGTTGAGAGGTTTGTAGCCAGTAGGGCAACACCAAAACTGCCCCCGACCTGACGGATCACATTGATCAGACCGGAAGCCTGACCCATCTTATCTCTTGGAATGCCAAAAGTTGCAGCTGCGGTCAGCGGCGCAAACATCATCCCCATCGCCACACCCCTCAGGTACAGCGTTATCATGATAAATGAATGTTCTGTGTAGACCGACATCAGGCTGTTCATATAAAAACTGATCGCCAAAAGGATCGCTCCCAGGATTATCGGGATCTTCATGTTGATCCGGGTGGAGGATAAGCCGGCCATGGGCGCCACGATCCCCTGTATCAACCCGACCGGCAGAAACACCGCACCGGCCTGAATGGCAGTATATCCCAGTGAGTTCTGAAGGTAAAGGGGCAGGAGGAAGGTGCTCCCGAACATACCTATCCCAAAAATGAACATGACCAGGTTGCTGATAGCAAAATTATAGGTCTTGAAAAGGCTGAGGTCGATAAGCGGATTATCGATGGTCAGTTCTGTAACAAGGAAGACTGCCAGGGCAATCGTGGCAATGCCAAAACTGATAAGCACGATGGGTGCATGCCAGCCTGCTGAATTGGTGGTTGCACTGCCTTCAGTCAGGCCATAAAGGAGAAAAGGCAGGAAGATGCTGACAGAGAGAAACCCTACCGGATCGAATTTCTTGATGTTCGGATGCCTGTATTCCTTCTGGATAATGGCTGTGGCGAGTAAACCCGCAATGCCTACAGGGACATTTACATCGAAAATCAGCGGCCAGCTGAAGTTATCCACCAGGTACCCCCCGATAAGCGGACCGAATGAAACAGAGGCGGCAGAGGCGATTGACCAGAAACCCAAAGCGATCCCGCGTTGTTCCTGGGGAAACTCCCTGGTAACGATGGCCATACCCACCGGCATGATTGCCCCGGCGCCAAGTCCCTGCACAACTCGTGATAGGATGAGCATATTTTCGGTGCCGGAATAGCCGCACATGAAAGAGCCTAAAGTAAAGAGAAACAATCCAAGAAAATAAACCCTTTTATAACCGAACTTGTCTGCCATCCAGCCTGAAGTCGGAAGCATAACCGCCATGGCAAGCATATACGCTGTGAGCACCCATTCGATCTTGTCAATGCCGACGCCAAAAGAGGCCATTATCTTCGGCAGCCCCACATTCACGATGGTCGCATCGAGCACAGCCATGAATGTACCAATCATGACGTTCAGCAATACCCACCATTTATAGGAGGGGCTGGACGCGTCGAATGTTGCATTCTGACTGCGGATGAACTCAGTGAAATGCCTGAAGGGCTTAACGTTCCGCATGTTTATTTGTAGATCTTAACCTCAACGGACATACCTGAAACCAGCCGGCGAAGGAGGCTGGCGTCTTTTGTATTTGTTTCATCAATAGAGATCTTAACAGGGATCCGCTGGGTCACTTTGGTGAAGTTCCCGGAAGCATTGCTGGGCGGGATTAGCGAAAACTGTGCTGCCGTGTTTGTTGCAATGTTATATACCTTTCCATAGAAGATGACATCAGGAAATGCATCGATTGTGAATTCGGCTTTTTGACCGATCCGGATCCCACCGATCTTGGTCTCCTCAAAATAGGCTGCGATCCAGAAAATGGAATCTCTTGTGATGGTGAGTACCGACTGCCCCGGCTGGGCAATATCACCCGGAAGCAGCCATCTTTTTGCGATCAGGCCATTACTGGGAGCGGTGATCCGGGTATTGTGAAGTTGTGTCTCCAGCACCCCGATCTGGGCAGAGGCTGTTTTAATGCTGTAATCAGCGTTTTCGATCTGGGATTTACTTACATCCAGCTGGGCTTTCGAAGCTTCAAGCTGTGCCTGCGCAGCCTCATAAGCCTTTTTCTGATGGTCGAATTGTTCCCTGGAAATCACTTTTCCTTCGTACTGCACCGTGGCACGGTCAAGGTCCTCCTTAGCTTTTTCAACACTGATCTCCTGTATCCTGACGTTCTTCTGGTCGAGGGTATACCGCGCAACGGTCTGATGCTGTGCCGCCTGGGCCTGGTCGCGGGCCGCCTGGGCTGAGATCCGCTGGGCAAAAAGATCATTGCTGTCAAGCACTACCAATAATTGACCTGCCTTCACCGAATCACCTTCGGCAGCATTGATGAGGGATATCCGCCCCAGGATCTTTGAACTCACAGAGATGCGGTCGGCATCAACATATGCATCATCCGTTGAATAATATTTTGTGTACTGACGGTAATAATAGAGCCCGGTAAGCAATACGCCTATAACGACCAATGCCAGTATCGAATAAGCCCTGATCTTACGTCCTTTGTTGTTTTTGGAAGGAGTGGTCTCTGGTGAAGGATTGGTTTCCATCTGAATGCAGCTGTTAAATGATGTGAAAAAGTTGTTTCACCCGTGAATAAAGGATGAATGAAGCTGCAAAATTAAGAAAATAAAGGTTCATTCCAGCCTCTGCTGATAGATTCTATGCACCGAAATCATCATAAGGATCACCTCGTTGATTGAAACCATAAAAATGTCAGAATTATTCATACTACACAATTAATCAGTGGTTTAATAAGTGGTCTGTCATCATGACACGCATGGATTTATAAATCCGGACGGGAACTATTTTATGGAAGGTCAGAAATGGATTATTGTTGCATCGAATTTCTAATCATTAATAACCAAATCCTTCTAAACAATGAAAACAACTGCAAAACTTTTTCTGACACTTTTTGTGTGCTTCAGCTTTTCTCAATTTTCATTTGCTACCAAATGGCGGATCAACAACAATTCGATCCAGGCTAACTTCACACAGCTTCACCAGGCTGCTTCCTCTTCGAATGTGCTGAGCGGTGACACTTTATATGTTGAAGGAACTGTTTTTGTTTATGAGGATGTCAACTTTTACAAACGTGTTGTGATCATCGGCAATGGTTATTATCTTGGAGAGAATGATTCCACCCAGGCCAACGTGAATGCCTCAAGGGTCAACAACATCACATTCAGCAATGGCTCACGGGGGTCGGTTGTTACAGGCATGTCTGTCGTCAATACTTTGAACATCCTGGATTCCTCCATCGTGATTAAGCGGAATAACCTCAATAATATCGGAATAAACAATTGCGCCAACACGGTTTTTATTGATAACTGCATTCTTATGCGATTATCATGCTCAAATTCAATGAACAGTCTGATCAGCAACAACCTGTTTATCAATGCTGACGGATATACACAAAACATTACCATTTCTTCCAATTCCTCAGCCACGGTCATGAATAATGTTTTCAAAGGTCCGCAGTATTATCAGAATTGCATACTGCGCAATAACATTGCAACAGGAGTTAATGGAACGGGAAATGATGGAATGGCTGCTGTGAATACGGCAATGGAACACAACATCGGGGCAGGTACCCAATATGGTTCTTCCAACGGGAACATGGAAAACGTATACATGAGTATGGTGTTCGCCAATACCGGCAGCACAGACGGAAAGTTCAGGCTGAAAACAGGTTCTGTAGCTATTGGTGCCGGAACAGGCGGAGTGGACTGTGGCGCTTTTGGCGGTGATTACCCATACGTACTTTCCGGTTTACCCGAGGTTCCTGCCATCTGGTATCTCAATGTGGTTGGCACCAGCGTAACCGTGAAAGCTAAAAGCCATTGATCATGAGAAGCTTTAAGCTATTGATTTTGCTGTTCCTTATAACAGGGACAGTGAAAACACAAAGCATATCCCGGCTGGAGTATTATTTCGACAATGACCCTGGTTACGGGAATGGAATTGCTGCCGCAATTACTCCGGGAGTATCTGTCAGCACAGGTGTTACACTGATTACCAGTGCGTTATCTGAAGGCATCCACAAGCTTTGTTTTCGTGCGAAGAATACGGCCAGCCGATGGAGTGAAACTTCCGCCTCCTTGTATTATGTCGCCGGTACCCTCACCCCCTGGACAATAGCAGGGCTTGAATATTATTTCGACACCGATCCGGGTTATGGAAATGCTGTGGCAGTAAATCTTACAGCTTCATCAGATGTGACTTCCGGCTTTCAGGTCAATACGGCTGCGCTCTCTTCCGGTATCCATCAGTTTTGTGTCCGTGTGAAGAATGAAAAAAGGCAGTGGAGCCAGATCTCCGCTTCCCTGATCTATATTGCCCCGCGCCCCTTGAAGGCTGACCTCGTAAAAATGGAGTATTATTTTGATACTGACCCTGGTTATGGTAATGCAACGGAAGTGATCATCCCTTCAGACAGTGACCTCAATGAGGCAATCCCCGTCAATACCTCCGGATTGACCCCGGGTATGCATAAATTAAGTGTCAGGGTGGAGAATATTGCAGGACGCTGGAGTGAAACTGCATCTCAGCTGTATTATAAACCAGAACCCGCACCATCATCGGATGTGGTTAACATGGAGTATTATTTTGATACAGATCCGGGATTTGGTAATGGGACTGTTATCCCAGTTAGCCAGGGTCAGCAGCCGGAAGCATTGGTGGCGCTGAATACAACAAGTCTGTCGCTGGGGATCCATAAACTTTGTGTCCGGGCAAAAAACAGCATGAACCGTTGGAGTACGACATCCATGGTCATTTATTATAAACAGGACCAGACTGCTCTCCCAATAACCTGGATCGAGTATTACTTTGATTTTGATCCGGGATTCGGCAATGGGACCCAGGTGGCGGTTACACCAGGAAATACAATCGCTGCCAATGTCAGCGTGAATACCAATAACCTTGGACCAGGCGGACACATCCTGTTTATCCGGACGAAGGACACCCATGGTGTGTGGAGCGAAACCAGCAACCTTGCATTCTACAGTTACGCTATACGTATTTTTGTTGAAAGTCTTTATGATCCGGCAACACAGACGATGCATAAAACCCAGAATGAAACGGGTGACCAGTGGACAGGGGAGGTGGCAGACCATGTGTTACTTGAATTCAGGAAGCATGCTTCACCCCATATTCTGGATCATGTCTATGAACTCGAAATGCGCCAGGATGGCTATTGCTATGCCCTCCTCCAGGGAACTTACACGGATGACTACCTGGTGGTGAAACACCGTAACGGTCTCGAAACATGGAGTGCCGTGCCGATCAATACGACCACACAACTTTTCTACGATTTCACAAGTTCGGTAAGCAAGGCATATGGTGATAACATGATCAATATCAACGGCACCGGCGTGATCTATAGCGGGGATGCTACTCAGGATGGCATCATCGACGGCAGTGATATGGCCATGGCAGACAATGACGCGGCAGCCTTTTCAAGCGGTTATCTCGTTTCGGATGTTAATGGCGACGGACTTGTTGACGGTTCGGATATCTCATTCATTGACAACAACAGCTCAGCGTTTGTAGGAGTCGCAGCACCCTGATAACCACGAATTCAAAATAAAAAGAAGCAGCCGGAAAGAATTCTTTCCGGCTGCTTCTTTTTATTTTGATTCAGTTGCGAGTTGTAAGTAGTAAGTTGCAAGTTATACCTTGTCACCTTATCACCATCACCTTCTCCGTCCAAACCCCGTCATCTCCCTGCACAATAACCGTGTAGAGTCCGTCTGAAACAGGACGGATATCAAATGTTTTCTCTCCGTTTCCTGAAAAGGTGACATTCGTCCTTTCAGAGATTACAGACCCAAGTGTGTTGACGATAATCACCTGGTATCTGTTGTTTGACGAATGATCCATGCGAAGGGTGAAACTTCCCTGGTTGGGCACCGGGAAAAGCCGGAATCCTGTTCTGCCAAGGTCATGGATGCCTTCAGTTAATACATATACATGGTTGGATGTATCAGAAATACAGCCATTCAGGGTCACCTGGGCGTAATAGAATCCGTTGTGATTCACCATATACGTTTGACCGGTAGCACCGGGGATAATGCCTGCGCCGGCTTCAAACCACTGGTTCCCCAGGGGGGCGCTGCTTTGCGCGATCCAGAAGTCGGGGGAAGTGGCGATCGGTGCACCTGGAATCGGGTTAACAGTGACGAACAAGATGGAGGAGGCCGGCCCGTTTCCGCAGGGATTACTGCCCACAACGGAAAAGCCGCCGGATGTGGCACCAGACCCGAAATTAACTGTGATCATATTGGTATTGCCGCCGGAAACAATGCTTACCCCGGCAGGAACGGTCCAGATATAGTTGGTCGCCCCCGGGATGATTGATACTGAGTAGCCGACGCCTATTGCCCCGGCACAGACATTCTCAGGCCCGTTAACTGAAACGGCCGATCCGGGTGCTGTATTTACCGTTACCGGCAGGGTGGAAGGTGCACCATTCCCATAGGAGTTGGTGCCATATACGCTTACGTTTCCTGAAACAGCCAGGGGACCTGCATCCACGCTGATGGATGTCGTATTTGATCCTGATTGGATATTAAATCCGGAAGGAACCGTCCAGACATAGCCCGTGGCATTGGCGATGGGTGAGATCGAATAAACCAGCCCGGGTATGCTTGCACAGGTGGAGGCCGGACCGCTGATGGGACCCGGAGGTGTGGGAACATTCCCCACCGTGACAATAAAACAGAAAGGTGCAGCCGCGCTGCAGCCCGTTGTGGGCTCGGTATAATTAACACAAACGGTCTGTCCGCCGGCTGTATTCCAATTGACCGTTATGGTGTTGTCGGTAGGTCCGCCTCCGGTTGTAATTGTTCCCCCTGATGAGACGGTCCACTGGTAATTGTTCTTTCCAGCCTGAGTGGTATAGACATTCCCGATGCTTCCTACAGGAGTTGAATTCGGACCGGTAATGGAGGGTATCGGCAAGGCATTGACCGTGACGTTGACGGAACTGGCCGTGGTGTTTGTGCAACCACCGCTGTTGGTATAAGTCACGCTGACGGTCATGGTTCCGGGCATATTCCAGCAGACGGTGATGGCGTTTGTTCCTGCTCCGGCAGTAATGGTGCCACCGGCGGAGACGACCCATAAATAGGCAGTCATACCGGGTTCGGTGGTATAGACCTTGCAGGAGCCGTTGCATGCCGAAGTTGAGCCTGTAATGGTGGGAACCGGAAGTGAATTAATCGTAACCGGAAAATTTGGTGAAACAACGCCGGCACCGCAGGCTGGGTTCGTCCCGGCCACGCTAAGGTTACCCGAGGTTGCATTGGCTGCAAAATTGACGGTAACGGAATTGGTGGTGCCGATGATCGTTGCACCCGTTCCTGAATAGGACCATGTATAGGAAGTGGCTCCACTCACAGCCGGCACGGAATAGACAACACCCGTGGCGCCTTTGCATACAGATGCAGTGCCGGTAATGGTTCCTGCAGCGCCTACACCACCAAGGGTTATTGTTGCGTCATGGTAATAGGTGGCAGTGGGCACGTCGTTCATTGCAACTGCATTGATACCCGAATATTCGCAATCGCTTCCGCTGTTGGAAGAGTTGTTGAAAGAGAGGGTCGGAGATCCTGCCAGGTAGGTAAAATTCAACTCCAGAAGTGTTGACCCGTTTGTAAGAGAAACCGGCGTAACATCCACCCAGATGATCATCAGCTTATGCTGGGTACCGCTTATGGTAACATCGTTGAGCATCAGACCTGGCAGCAATGCGTTGGCATTTGTGTAGGATGAATAGGTCATCAGTGTCGGATCATAATCCAGCCGGAGCTGTAAAGCGGTAATACCGTTGAATGCCGTAACGGTGATTGGAACAGTAACGCTTCCTTCCACGGTACAGGCGCTGGCATTGCCGGCGGTGGTGATGGGGGCGTTGTCGGCCCTGATGCCTGGAATCGTGAATAAAAGAAGAAAAATGCTGAAAGCAGTATTGAGGATAAACCTTTTCATAGTCGGGTATTTATAAGAGACGATGGTATTCGTACATAATATTCAGGGTGTAAATTTACGAAAATCAGGGTGACGGAATGAAAAAATCAGCCCAGGCTTTATTTACCCCTGTTCTCCTCAAATGTTTTTCTGATATGCTGGATGGCGGCATTCTTTCTCCATTTGAACTGGTTATCAAAGTTCGCCTTGTTCGTGCGGTCCTGGTTTCCGTCCTGGTAGAGGATATGACTTGATGCCCTCGGGCTGTTATCGACAGCGATCTCGTTATGATGCGGTACCCAGCCACGCTGGGGGAAGTCCGGGGCTTTCAGAAGGTTGTCGGGAATAACGGAAAGGATCCCCTCCGTTATGAAAGCCTCTGCGCCCGGCCAGGTGTCATTTGGCTGGGCATAGCGGCCTGAGATGACCTTTCCTGCCCAGGATGCTGCGATTGTCTTTTTATCTCCGCCCTTCCAGTATTTTTTGCTGGTAGAGAATTTACTACCGGTCAGATCAAATCCGACGGCCGGAGTTTGTAAGGGACTATAGGAAGGCACAGACTCAAACGAGGGGTTAGCAGGGTCAAAAAGCTGCGGGTAATCATTGGCAGGATCGGCCTGCGGAAGGATCTTTGCAAAGTGCACATAGGAGGTATGGGCATAAAAATCAGCAATGGAATGCGCGGCACAGAAGAAGGAGTGAAGGTCGCCACTGCTGCGGAATTTCGCCAGGTTCTGGTTCACAAGATCCCAGCCCTCTTTGATGTAACAGTTGTCGAAATGGATGAAGGGGTTGTATGTGCCGCGGTCGAAATCATCGACATAAGGGCCTATAAATCCAAGGATCGCCCGGCTGAAATAGCGGTTGATCTCTTTCTTTACATCGGCCGGCGCATCCTTCAGCGCCAGCTGCAGGATGTTTTTATGGACCTCTCCGGCAAACTTCGGGTTGAACTTCGTCCATTTTTTACGCCTTACGAGGTCGTCCTGGAAATTAATCGTGCGGCCCTTTACCAGCATGCCCCAGAGGTGAAAGTCATTGAAGATATAATAGGGGATGTACTCCGCCTTTACCGGGACATTCTGCCTGCCGAAATAGTCCTTGGTGCCAGGCAGATCGGATACAAGTGTTTTGTTGGTTTTCGGTCCGAAGGATACCAGTGGTTCCAGCAGGATCCATCTGCCCCGCTCCGTTTTGTACATGACCCACATGTGGCCGAAATCATGTTTCTGGCCCTCGCCGCTGATCCTCACCTTGCCCAGGGCGACACGCACATTGAAAGAACTGATCCCTGATGAGATGAGAAGGGACGCCAGCAGAAGGGCACGGTCGTCGCAATCACCGGTTTTCAGTTCAATGGTCTCGTCGGGAAACTGCCAGGGATCGTTCTTCTCCTTATCTGCATAGGCGATCTTCTCCGAAACAAAGGCGTGGATCACATGTGCCCGGTAATCAAAGGCATTTTCCTTCCGTGCATAAAAGAGATCCGGACTTCCCTTCAGCTCCTCCCGTATAAACTTGTCCAGGTCGTGCTTCAGTACACGCTGGATCAAAGCATTCCGCTCCGTTACCAGGAACTCCCTGACATCGATCTCATATTGATGGCCCCTTGTAAACCCGACAACCGGCCGGGATGAAGGCACAACCGGGTCATGGATGATCACATCCCCGTCCCAGTTCCATTTATTCAGACTTTCAACACTGCTCTCTGAAAAACACATACTTACTCCTCCGTAATTTTAGAAATAGTGATATAACAAACCTTGTTTATTATCGATATTCTATACGATAAGCTTTAGGAGTATAAAATTAATAAATAAAGGAACAGATACAATCAAGTATATAGATATTGAGATATTGAGAAGCGAATAATTTCTAATGTCGTTTTCGACCGTCCTTCGGATAGCCTATAACATTGCTGGCTTATTCCCGGCTTACTGGTGGCTTGTTGTACTTATGAAAGTCTTATGAAAGTCTTATGATCGTATAATGATCGTATAATCGGTTGCCAGGTCGGCGGGTGAAAATCCGGAGAGAAATCCAGGCGATTCAATGGGTTGTATTATAATTTTAAAATGCCCCACTGTTGGTCAAAGAAAAGAACAATATCAGGAGACAAATATACTTGATAAAAATGTAAAAAGCAACAGGTTGCAGGTTTTTTTCAACCACAAAGGACACCAAGGACTTCCTCTATCCAGCATCCAGCATCCAGTATCCAGCATCCCGCATCCCGTATCTCGCATCCCGCATCCCGTTAGAACTGAAAATAAATAAACGGCTGATTCGCTGAAACGCTGAACTGGTATACAAAGAGTATGGCCAGCACGGCTGTGATGAATTTGAACCAAACGGGGCTCGTCAGGAACCTGCGGGTGAGGGGCTCTGTGCGTTTTGTCGGCAGCCATACGAGGATGAACCCGAAGAGAATGACCAGGAAGATGTTCCGGTACCCGGCAATGATCTGAAGGGCCAGCTCGGGATGGAACTGAAGGAAGATCTTCTTTATTATGATCATCACGGTCTCGGTATCACGGGTTTTGAAGATGATCCAGGTGAATACGATGAAGTGAAAGGTGATAACGCGCGACAGGATGTCGATGCTGCGTTTTTTCTGTTTGAAGAAGGCCATCTTCGAAAAGACGAATTTATGCAGAACCAGCGCCATGCCGTGAATGCCGCCCCAGATCACGAAGTTCATGGCCGCCCCGTGCCATAGGCCGCAGAGGAGGAAGGTGACCATGGTGACGGTGAAATAGATCATCCGCTCGGTGGAGATCCTGAAATAACGCCTCTCAGGAAGATGGTTGGAAAGAAAATAGGCGAGGGGCAGGAAGAGATAATCGAGGAACCAGTTGGTGAGGCTCATATGCCATTTCTTCCAGAATTCAGCGATATTGTGGGCCTTGTAGGGGCCGTCGAAGTTCGGCGGGAGGCGGAACCCGAGTAGCAGGGCTATACCGATGGCGATGTCGGTGTAGCCCGAGAAATCACAATAGATCTGAAGGGTGTAACCATACACCGCCACGAGGTGCTCAAACCCGGTAAAGAGCAGGGGGTTGTCGAAAACGCGGTCGACGAAGTTTGCAGAGATATAATCAGCGATCACGATCTTCTTCACCAGTCCGGTGATGATCAGCAGGGCGGCGAGGGAAAAGTCTTCTTCGGTGATCGGTATGTTTTTCCGGATCTGCGGAACAAACTGGCTTGCTTTGACTATAGGGCCGGAGATCAGGTTAGGGAAAAACGTGATGTAGGCGCCGAAATCGGCCAGGGAGGTAACTGCATCGGTCTTGCCGCGGTATACCTCGATCAGGTAGCTTAAAATCTGGAAGGTATAAAAGGAGATGCCGATGGGAACCAGGAGCTCGTTCACGTTGAAAGTGCTGCCTACCAGTCCGTTCACGGTCCAGGCGAGGAGGTCGAAACTCTTCAGGTGCATGCCGGTCATAGAGTTGAAGAGCCCTGTCAGGAACACTGCGTATTTCAGCCATACCAGAAGCCCAAGGTTCAGGAAGAGCCCCAGCAGGAATAGTAGCTTGCGCCTACGGGCATCCTTTTGAATTCCCATCATGATCCCGACCCGGTAGTTCAGCAGCACGGAGATGCAGAGCAGGATCACGAACCAGCCACCGACCTTGTAATAGAAGAAAAGGCTCATGAGGAGGAGGACGATGTTTCTGCGGAAGACATTCGGGAAGACGGCCGCAGTGAAAAGGAGCACCAGCCCGAAAAAGATCCAGAAGCTCATGCGGGTAAAGAGCATGGGGGCATGCGGCGTATAGGCGAACAATGACCAGATCCAGCTTTCCATAGGCTACTTCATGCGCTTATCCAGATGGTTTGACCAGGCCTCCAGGATCGCCTGGAATAATAGGTCTCCCTCGAGGTAATAACCGGCCTTGCTGAAGTGGATCTTGTCTTTGGCCGTAAGCCCTGCCTTATACCAGTTCAGCATCGAAGCCGGGCCACCCATTACAGAATAAAAATCCCAAAAGGCACAATCTTCATCGGCTGCGATCTTTATCAGGATCTCCCGCACTATCCCCAGGAACTTATTGTCATACTTGCGTTTGCGGTAACTGTCGCCGGGTGTGGTGATCAGAATTGCAGCCCCGGGAAGGGAACGCTTTATATTCCTGATCAGTTGACGGGCATTCTGTTCAAAGAGCGTGTTGTCGAAATGAAGTGTGTAGGCATCATTGGTTCCCAGGGAGATTATAATACACTGCGGACGGAGTTGTTTCAGCTGTTCCTCAAACAGGCCGCAGCGCAGGAAAGAGGGGAACTCCGCGCCATTCACCCCGACTGCGCTGAAGATAATTCCGGGATCGCTGTTCATCACCTCCATGCCGAAGAGGGTGAATTTTCCGGGCAGGGTATCCTTTTTTGCCAGGCGGATCCAGAGTGAATCGATATAAGAGTCAAAGAGAAACTCCGTGATGCCGGGTGCAGGGTTCGACTGTGTGTAGTGTCCCTCATGCGCGGGGAATCCGATTTTGTAAGCTGTAGAGGTATCGTGATAGATGCGGAGGCGGTTAAAATCGTAAGGGACCGGTTCCGGCTTCAGCAGCAGGTGGAGGTCGGCAAGGGTGTCGGTGGTTGAAACCATGATCCCGGCCAGGCCGAGCTCGCAGCTTTTTGTCAGCTCCACATTTCGGCACTTGTCCCAGTTGCCAGTGAACTTCACGCTGTAATTGACCGGGTTGTTTGTTTTTGCCACACGGTAGGGGAAGATGAATCCTCTGCCGCCACAACCCCGGGCTAGAAGGTCGCTCATTTCAATGTTCAGCTGTTCTGGAAGGAAACCGGCCTGGATGTGCGAATCTCCTATCTGGAGGAAATGGATGCTCTTGTTACCTTTCAGTACCAGGCTGTCGAATGAGCTGAAAAGGCCCTCCCAGGGTACTTTTGAGTTTCCCGGGAAGAGGATTTCATTAAGAAGGGGATCATAGAGTCTGCCCGGGCCAGAAGTATGCTGGGCAGGAAGATTGCCTGCGGCAAACAGCAGCAAAAGGATCATCCACGCGGTTTTCTTTGCTTTCTCCATCATTTCCTGCTGATATAGCTGTTATAATCACTGATCAGGGCATCGTAGAACATCTTTCCCACGATCCGTGCACCGGAATAGTTGAAATGGATGAAGTCTGTGGTCGCCAGTGGGGGATTCGCAAAGACCCAGCCCGGCATGGAGTTCTTCCCGCCCATGGCTTCATAGAGGTTCCAGAAGGCACAGCCGGCTTTGAGTGCAGCCGCTTTTTGGGCTGCAACGATCTTCTCAACGTTGGGAAACGACTGGTAATCGGCCCCGTTCTTTACCGAGGCATCCGAAACGCTGATAACGATGATGGAGAGGTCGGGACGGAGGCCCTTCAGGTACATCAGCTGGTTATAGAAGCCGTTCTGGTAATAGGTGTAATCTTCGGCCGGGTTCGGCAGGACATTCACCCCGAATTCAAGGATGAGGAGTTTCGCATTCAGGGAATTCAGGATAAACTGCAGCGCACTGCGGTTCATATGTGTGAATTCAAGTCCAGAGCTCCCGCGCAGGGGGATATTGTCAAAAGCGATCCCTTCCGGGCTGTCCAGTGAAACGCCGTAAAAGTCGGGACTGCAGGTTCCGGTGAACTGAAGGGTAAACGACGCCGGGATCTGTGTGAAGGAGTAATCGAATTCGCCGGGAGCAGCTCCGGAAGCAAGTGAGTCTGACCTCAGTACCTTTGTTTCATCACTTAGCTCAACAAAAACCGGCTTCCGGGAATGCGCATAAAAGAGCTTCATGTGTGAGAAATTCCTCCCGGCTTTGTTCCCTTCAAGGCTGAAGGTGATTTTGCAGGATTCCTGTTTTGTTGGAGCGAGGGTGTCCTCGGCGAAGGTTTTGTAGCGGAATACCGATCCGAGGGGGCCGAAGATACCTTTCGGCAGGGTCTTGTCCACTACACCAAGGCCGGAATAACGCCTCCAGCTACCGGAGGTGGTTGTATGAAGAGCCATGCGGAATGGCTCATCAGACATAGGGATCAGGCCGGGACCCGAGCCGCCGAATTCCTGCTGAAACCGGGTGCGGAGGTAATCTGTGATGCGGTCGCCTTCTAATTGGGAATCCCCGAAATGCAGCACATGAAATCCCTGTTTTGTCTCTTTAATGGAGGAGAGGGAGGTGAAAAACGGGAAGAGCATTGATTTGTCATTCCCCGGATATTCGATGGACTGAACAACCTTGTCCTGCTGCAGTTCATGAGGTTTCCCTTTCACTGTATCCTGACCTTTTTTCAGGACTACGGAATCCTGCTTTCCGACCGATTGAAGAATGGGTGTGATATTGACATAATGGTGGGACTCCTTTCGAAAAACGGTATTGACACCCGGTATTTTAATCTCAAGTGGCTGGCAGAATACAATACGGTTTCCAGGGAAAATTAGAGAGAGGAGACTGAAAAAAATAAAAAGCAGTAGGAAAAATAGAAAGATCCGGAAGGGCCTCATGGCAGCGATCTGAAGCGTTAGTTTTTAGTGCTGGTCGCTGGGTTTTGTGCTGTGAAGGGGTTGACCACCAGTTTTTGCCCGGTGTGAACGGTGTTGGATTTAAGTTTGTTCCAGGATTTCAGGCTGACAACAGAAACATTGAATTTCCGGGCAATGGAGCCGAGACTTTCTCCCGAACGGACAACATAGGTGATGCCTGATCTGTTTTTTGAAGTTGTTCCGGAAATGCCTGACCGGCCTGAAAGAAATGCGGGTTCGTAACTGCACTGGCGTGAACGGTTCACTATGGAGTCGCTATAGGAAAATACCTGGTCGCGGGTCTGGCGGAATTTATCTCCATAGTTCGGCGGGAGGTTCAGAACATAGATCTTCGACTGGGCCGGGAGGATGTCCATCTTAAACTGCGGGTTGAGGGTCCGCAATGTTGTGATCGGAATATCAAGCACTTTTGATACCTGTTGAAGATGGAGTTCCCGGGAAATATGAACGGTATCATTCGTAGCAGGAAGGTCAATTGCAAGTGGCTTGAAACCAAAGTCATTATGGTTCTCAACAAAGAAGTTCATGGCAGCATAAGCGGGGATGTAATCGCGGAGTTCGGGAGGGAGGAAGGGATAGATATCCCAGAAATCCTGTTTGCCGTTTGCCCTGCGGATCGCTTTGTTGACAATGGCCGGACCGGTGATATAAGCTGTCAGCGTAAGGGTCCAGTCTTTATAAATGGAGTAAAGATCTTTCAGTTGGCGTGCGGCTGCTTCAGTTGATTTTTCAACGTTTTTCCGTTCGTCGACCATGGAGTTAATCTCCAGGTTGTAAAGTTTGCCGCTCAGGTACATAATGCTCCAGAGACCGGTCGAACCGAAAGGGGCGGTTGATGAGGGGTTATAAGTTGAGATTACGGAGGGCAGGTAGGCCAGTTCTACCGGGATATTGTATTTCTCAAAAACTGTTTTAAAGATCGGAACATAATAATTTGAAAGGGAGAGGAGCAGGCATGCAGCAGCTGGCCTCTTGTACAGCAGAATATCGAGAAATTCCTTTATCTTGGGGTTATTCCCGAGGCGGATCACCGATCTCGAGGAATTCATCTTCTCATAAATGATGTCATCTGACAGTGGCTGAGGAGCAGACTGCGCACAGGTAAGTAAACTGCCATTCACCTGGCCGAAAGGATTCTGAGTGTTATGCAGGTGATTGTTGTAAAGGCAGTCAAGCTTTGCTGCAAAGGTTGATGAATTAAAACAGATGGTATCAGTAGCGGAATGTGTCCGCGTAAACGAAACCAATGAGATCACCAGCAGCAAGAGTATAATTGCCTGTTTTTTAATCATCCGCTAATATTTGACTTTACAAAAAACGGTAAAATTTCTGAAACATTGGCTTTATCCTTGTGTAATTTAGGAATTTTTAACGGTTCCAGATAAAAAAGCAGGATTCAGCCTTAGTAATTACCGGATAAGATTAACGGTGCCAAAGGTGCCGTTATTGCCTGTTCCTGAATCGGAGCCGGTCCAGGGTGTGCCGTCAATGAACGTCGCATTGATCTTCCAGAGATAGGTTCCGGCCGGTAACAGGTCGCCTTGAGGATCGCGGCCATCCCAGGAGCCGGTCGGTCGCCCGTCGCTATCCAGATCGTCAGAACTCCATAACAGATGTCCCCATGAATCATAAACTTCGATGTGGAACTTCGCCAGGTTGATACCGACTGCCTTAAATCCGGTGACCCCGGTGACCCCGCTTTCCGGTGCAAAGGCATTGGGTACAAAGAGCCCATGGAAAAGAAATTCATACTTGTAGAAGGTTGTATCGGCACACTGGAAGTTATTGGTCGAGACCAGTGTTATGATGTAAGTACCATCGGTGGTGTAGGTCACAACCGGGTTCTCCTGATCCGAGGTTTGTCCGTTGCCGAAGATCCATTCGTAGGCATCGGCACCGGTCGACTGATTATTCATCAGGAGCCTGCCGGTCATGCCGTCATATCCTCCTGTTATCGTAAAGGCGCTGACCGGAGATACATGAACTGTAAGGGTTGAATCAACAGTGTCGCTGCATCCGTTCATATCCCTCACCAGCATCCGGGCTGTGTACTGGCCTGCTTTTTTGTAAGTATAGGCAGGGTCTGCAAAGTGTGATGTGTCCTTTTTCGTTGACGGATCCCCGAAATTCCATGACCAGTAATTAATTGCTGTATCAGATGGTGCTGAACGGTCGTGGAAGAGGGTATAATTCCCGGTACAGGCTGGTTCGTGAGTGAATTGTGCGACAGGAAGGGCGTGTATCCGTGTCTGTTTGGTAATCGAATCCAGGCATCCTGCCTTATTTTTTACGATGAGCCTGACACTATAGATCCCTGCAGAATCATAAGTGTGTTTCGGATCACTGCCGGAGGCATAGTTATTCATGCCTGTACCCGGGTCCCCGAAGCTCCACTGCCAGGTTGTGATCTGTTCATCATTGGAAACAGAGACATCCGTGAATAAGGTTGGCTGTTTCAGACAGACCCCGGAGTATGTAAAGAGTGGTATCGGTGATACGCGGATCGTAATGGTCCTGTTGGTGGTATCCGTGTAGGTATTGCCGTTCACTGTAGCCGTTACGATCAGGCTGACAGGATAGGTTCCGCCGGATGAATAAGTGTGGCGGATACTGCCTGCCTGTGCCGTATAGGTTGTATCGCTACCATCACCGAAGAACCAATGCCAGGTGTCGATTCTTGATACCGGCTGCGACTGATCCGTAAAGTTGACGACTGAACCGGCACAAAGCAGGCTGTCGCCGGAGAATGCGGCTGTTACACATGAGGTCCGTTCTACGGTTTTTGTTGTGATACCTGAACAGCCATTGGAAGTAAAGACCTTCAGGGTGGCCGCATAAACACCCTGGTTTACGTACAGGTGTGAAGTGCTTCCGGATCCGGGCGCTGTGATGGTCAAAACTGGTGAGCCGTCACCGAAGGTCCATTCCCAGGATGTGATGCTTCCTGCTGTGGTGGTTGAGAGGTCGTTGAACAGGATGACACTGTCGCAGGCCTGCGAAACAACAGCAAATTCGGGAACAGGACCGTCATAAACCCTTACTTCATGATAAATACTGTCGGCGCAGTTGTTTGAATTGAAAGCATTCAGCTTCACAATAAATAGACCCGGTTTGCTGAAGGTATGCGTCGGGTTATAGTTGTGTGAAGTGTTTGCTGTCCCTGATCCCGGGTCGCCAAAGTTCCATGTCAGGTTGTAAAGTGAATCGCCCTCTGCCAGGTTATCCGCCTGGAAATGGGTTGGCTCATTAAAACATACCGTATCGTTGGTATAGGCCAGTGCGAATGCCGGTTTTACGAAAATGCTGTCGACAATGGTGTCGAGACAGCCGAATCCGTTGCTGACGATGAGTGAAACCATATAGTTTGTATCCGTTACCGGGAAGACATGGGTCGGGTTGACAAGGCTGGAGGTTGCTCCCTGTTCGAAGGTCCAGAGTCTTTCCGTAATGACCGAGCCCGATCCTGTTGAAATATCCTGGAAGCTTACCTGTCCGGCCGGGCAGTAATAGCTGACATGATCATAAGCGGCGGTGGGTCTCTGGTGAGCGACCACTGGGAGGATAATGGAATCGACACAGTTATCCTGGTTCCGGACAATAAGTTTTACGTTGTAGGTTCCGGCGTGGGCATACAGGTATCTTGGGTTCTGGATGGTTGAAGTGCCGCTGCCATCACCGAAATCCCAGCTCCATGAATTGATTACACTGTTTGGAGCAACGGAGAGGTCAGCAAATTGCAGTGAATCCCCGGCACAGGAGGAAGGCGCCTGGAAGAGTGCGACTGGCTTTGGCTTCACCGTAACGGGGATGAGGGTGTCCCTGGTACATCCACCTGCATTGGTCACCAGTAGCCTGACAGAATAAATTCCTGCAGCAGAGTAAATGTGTGTTGGGTTCTGCTGTGATGAAAGATTGTTCGGGCCGGATGCCGCATCGCCGAAATCCCATGACCAGGCAATGATCTGTCCTGTCGGCGAAGTGGAATTGTCGGTAAAGCCGGCAGGGCTGCCGATGCAGGATCCTTCCGCTGTAAAGGAGGCAAGTGGTTCCTGGCTGATGAAGATCGTCTTCTGAATGGAATCACGGCAGCCATTAATATTTGTAACAACAAGGGTAATGATCTTCGATCCGTAGGTCACGAAGACATGGGCGGGATCCTGTTCCACAGAGGTATTCGAAGCACCGGATGTCGGGTCCCCGAAATTCCATGACCAGCCGGACAGGGTTCCTCCACCATTCAGGATTGAATTGTCATGGAACTGAACCGGGAGCAGGCCGCATAAGGCGGCTGAATGGGTGAAGTCTGCAACAGGTGCAAACTGAACCTGTACAGGTATGGTTTTTTCTGCGGTACAGAGGTCGGATGTTGAAATGGTCAGTTTCACAGGATAATCCCCTCCGTTGGCATATTTGTGGCTGACATTCGCTGCAGCAGCGGAGGTGATGGTTCCTGAAGAAAAGCCGTCACCGAAATCCCAGCTCCAGCTTGTAACGTAACCATGCTGGGTGGCTGACATATCCGTATAATGTACAGAATCGGAAACACAGGCCGGGGCATTCGTTATAAAGGCAGGGTCTGGTTTTGGATAGATCTGAATGGTCTGGGTTGTGTCGTTTGTACATCCGTAAGAGTTCGTTACCGTCAGGGTCACATTGTATACTCCGGCTGATGCATAGGTATGGACAGGGTCGGAGACCGTACCGGTGTATCCGTCGCCGTAGGACCAGTTCCATGCAATGATCGCAGGCGAATTCGGAACAGAAACACTGGTAAACACAGTTTCATTGCCTACACAGGTAGAATTTGCCGTAAATCCCGCGATCGGTTTCGGATGGATGATCAAAGCTGCAGGCGATGTGTAAGTGGATGTGCATCCGCCGGCATTTGTTACGATAAGAGTAATGGCATAATTTCCCGGAGTGTTAAACACATGAATAGGGTTTGGTTCTGTTGAAGTGTTGCCCGACCCAGAGCCCGGATCGCCAAAGTTCCAGCTCCAGGATATGATATTCCCTCCTCCGTTCAGTTGGGAATGATCTGTAAACTGAGCCGGTTCCGACTGGCAGGCTGCGGATGACCAGGAGAAGGCTGCAACAGGAGCAGGCGTGCTGACAACTGTTTTTTCAACAAAGGCAGTACAGTTTTCTGTTGTTGTTACTGTTAAACGAACAATATGTGATGTTGCAGGCCCAGAGAAGGTATGGACAATATCCGGGGAGGCCGGGAAAGTGATCGTGGTAACTCCGCTGCCATCGCCGAAGTCCCATTGCCAGGTCCTGATATAGGAAGTGGTGCCGGAAACTACCGGAACATATGAGTTATCAGTGAAACTGACAGGATTGCCTGTGCAAACTGCATCAGGATAGGTAAACAGGGCGACAGGAGCGGGGTTGATCAGCAAAGGCTTCGATGCTGTCTCAGTGCAGCCGTTGGAATTGACAACTGTGAGCGTAACCATGTGGATGCCGGTTGTTCCAAATGAATGAACAGGTGAGGGACCTGTGGCAGTAAATCCGTCACCGAAATTCCAGTTGTAGGAAATGATTGAGATTGCATTGGATACTGAAGCATCCGTAAATTGGGTAAGACCTCCTTCACAGCCTCCTGACCATGTGAAATCCGGGACAGGTTTGTCGTGGATCACAAGCGGTAACGGTAATGTATAGGAGTCGCTGCATCCGTTTATATTGGTAACCGTCAGGGTAACTGTATGTGGTCCTGAGGCGGCAAAACTGTGGACAGGATCCTTCAGTCCGGAGATGTTTGCAGCACCTGAGAGCGGATCATCGAAATTCCATGTCCAGCTTTGAATACTGGTTCCGCCGTTATCGGCGGATTGATCTGTAAACTGCACAGCCTGGTCGATGCATCCTGCTCCGGTGCTTGTAAAGCTGGCGGTTGGTGCGATGCTGCTGGTTACAAGGTGCGAAATGCTGTCAGTACATCCGTTTGACGAGGTCGTCTTCAGCCAGACCAGGTGGGTTGTTGCTGTTCCTGCAAAGGTATGGACGATGTCGGGAACTGCCGGCCAGTCAATAGGCGGCGTTACAGAACCATCTCCGAAATTCCACTCCCACCGGCTGATGTGACCTGTAAGACCCCCTGGCAATGTGGTATGGTCGGTGAAACTGACAGGGCTGCCAATGCAGTTGCCAGTATAGGAGAATTCCGGCTCAGGTTTTGGATAAACGGTAACCTGCCTTTGCTTTGTATTGATGCACCCGTTGGAATTTGTTATAGTCAGGGTAACTGTATAGATGCCGGCAGCAGTGTAGGTGTGCTGCGGATCAGGTAAAGAAGATGTCCCACCGTCGCCAAATTCCCAGTATGATGTATTAATAGTAGATCCGGAAGGTGTGGCGGAGGTATTTGTAAACGATGCAATACTGCCTTCACAGGATGAACTGACAGCAAAATCTGCTGCCGGGAAGGCATTGATGATCACAGGCAGGGTGAAGTTGCTGCTGCAGCCATTTGCATTTGTAACGGTCAGCCTGACCTGATAAGTGGTTGCATTACTGTATGTGTGGACGGGGTTCTGGCTTGTGCTGTAATTACTGACGCCAGAGCTGATATCATCAAAATCCCATAGCCAGCTGACAATGGCACCACCACCGTTTTCAGCGGAAAGGTCGTTGAACTGAACAGACTGCGATGCACAGGATGCAGTCTGCGGCTGAACCTGGAAGCTGGCGACCGGAGCCCGCATCATTTGTACAAGCTGGTTTTTTGCTGCCTGGCAACCATGGCTGTTCATAACTGTTAGTGTGACAGTGTATCCTGCTGCATTGTAAACCGGATAGAAATGTGAAGGATTCTGTGTCGTATCATGCGGACTTCCATCTCCGAAATCCCAATCACGGGAAACAATGATATCCGGGTAATTCGGCGGATTATGCGATTGATCTGTAAAATGGATGGTGTCGTTTTCACACCCCGTCGTAGTAAAAATAAATCCGGCAACAGGCAAAGGAAGAGTTGTTACAGTGTGAGCAGAAGAATTGAAACAGCCAAACTGACTGGTAAGCATAAGTCTCACAGTCCAGTTGCCGACAGCAGGGAAGAGGTGGGATACCTGGCCCGGTGTATTCAACAGCGGTGAACCATCGCCGAAATCCCACTCCCAGGTATAATTTGCAGCGATGATTGCCGGGTTCGGAATAAATGTGACGGGGTTGCCGATGCAGTTATATTGATCGAAGGTGAAGTCGGCAGGAATTACCGGATTAACATGAACCACCCTGGTCAGGGGCACCGATTTGCAATGGTTCCGGTCATCCCAAACAGTCAGAGTAACATTATAATCCTGTCCGGCTGCACTGAAAATATGGACCGGGTTCTGCAAGGTTGAAGTATTATTGACAGGTCCGGAGCCCGGGTCTCCGAAGTCCCAGTGCCACTGGTGTACAGCACCGGTGGGCGAACTTCCGTAAACCGATTCATCTTTGAAATATACCTCCTGGTTTGCACAGGCAGTCTCCGGCCATGTTTGCGCTGCATCGCTGAACCAGGTATACTGAGCGACCGGAACCGGGAATACTTCTCCATATACATCCGAGCTTGAATGTGAAGAGTCAGCCGGGTTGATGGTACGTGTGACATGATACGGACCAGCGCTGGTAAAGACATGAGTCGGGGTTGCCGGACAGCAGTTTCCTCCAAAATAGAAGTGGTCGTTCGGAGTCCCGTCATGATAATCCCATATCTCTTCAGTGATCAATCCCAATGTTGGTCCGGGAATAAAGGTGACTGTTTCCCCCACGCATGGATTTGGCGGATTTGCAGAGAATGATGAGCCTGGCAGAGAAACAAGGGTGATATCATGTGCCGCGATATTGGAACATCCTGTAACCATATCCGTAGCGTAGGCGCGTACAGTAAAATGTTCCGTAACCCGGGAAGGTATGTGTGACAATGCTTCCGTGCATGCTGGGCAGACCATCACCAAAATCCCAGGTAATGTTATTGCTGACAAACTGGTTCGGGTTCACCGTTGCTGTGAAGACGGCTTCATAGTTGTTGTTTGTAAATGCATAGGTGAAGTCGATATCCGGTTTTGCATTGACCGTGACGATCGCGGTGCTGGTCATGCCTGATTGTACCCCGGTACAGTGCTGGTCGGATAATGAAGTGACCGAGTATACAGAACTGCTGGTTGGGTAGATCAGGAAGGTGATTGGCGAACTCATCACGTTGTTATATGCTGTCTGATTGGTTGCGTCGTCAAGTACAAGATTCCATGGGGGCGTTCCTGTGAGGTCTATCCGGATCCGTGTGCTGTCACCAATGCAAAGGGTGTTGGCTCCGGAAATTGAGACACCTGCAGTCGGTCTTTGATAGATCGTTAGCGTGACCGGTGTCCTGCTTGCGCTGATGCAGGTGTCGTCAACTGTTTCAGCATAGAATGTTTTGGTTCCGATGGTGTTCAGGACAGGGGAAACAGGTGTTCCGCCCGTTGGTGTGGTATACCATACAACAACACCAACGATGGTTGTGGCAGATGCAGTCAGTTGCTGGATCGGAGTTGTTTCGCATTGTGCCTGATCTCCGTTGCTGACCGGCGGAGGCGGAGAACTGGATGGACGGATTATTGTTATATCAACAGGAAGAGAGATACAAGTATTATCGGCCGTCCGTCGTACCGTTATGGAATAGGTGGCTGGCAGCATTCCGGTGAACAGCGGGCTGGCCTGGTAATTGATCCCGTCACTGCTGTATTCATAGGCTCCCAGCGGAGAGAAGACCTGTATCGTACCTCCCGGTGCTGAGCACATAGATGGAATTGTAACAGCGGCAGCCGGTGTCGAAGGGATTCCGGCCGATGCTGGCACAATGATCATTGTGCCAGCTGAAACGCAGGTTGGGTCAATGGTGCTTCTGACTGTGACACTGTAAGTCGCTGATACCAGTCCGGTGAAGCTTGTTGAAGCTTGGTAATTGGTACCGTCGATGCTGTACTCATAAGCGCCCAGTGGAGCAGTTATTACAATCGTTCCTGTTGGGATGGCACAGGTCGGCTGAGCGGTAACACTGGCGACAGGTGCAATGGGCGGACCCAGACTTGGTATTACGATAAGTGTCGTTGGCGGCGATACACAGGTCGGATCGATGGTGTTTCTGACGATCAGGTTGTAAATAGCCGGAGCCAATCCTGCGAAGGTTGTGGAGGCTTGGAAATTAATTCCATCGATGCTGTATTCGTACGATCCAGTTGGAGCAGTTACCACAATTGTTCCTGTCGGGATAGCACATGTCGGCTGTACGGTCACGCTGGCGATCGGGGCAGCAGGAGCACCGAGGCTTGGGATTACCATAAGCGTCGTTGCCAGTGACACGCAGGTTTGATCAACGGTTCTTCTAACGATTACGTTATATGTTGTGGGTGCTAAACCGGTGAAGGTTGTGGAGGCTTGGAAATTAATTCCATCGATGCTGTATTCGTAAGATCCAAGCGGAGCAGTCACCTCAATAGTGCCTGTTGGGATAGCGCAAGTCGGCTGGACGGTCACGGTTGCAGTCGGAGCAGCAGGGGCACCCAAACTTGGGATCACAATAAGTGTTGTAGCCGGTGATACACAGGTTGGGTCAATGGTGCTTCTGACTGTGACACTGTAAGTCGCTGATACCAGTCCGGTGAAGCTTGTTGAAGCTTGGTAATTGGTACCGTCGATGCTATACTCGTAGGCACCGATAGGGGCAGTGATCACGATCGTTCCTGTCGGAACAGCACAGGTCGGCTGTACGGTTACGCTGGCGGTTGGAGCAGCAGGGGCACCTAGGCTTGGGATTACTACAAGCGTCGTTGGCGGTGAAACGCAGGTTGGGTCAATGGTACTTCTGACAGTGACGTTATAGGTTGCCGGAACCAGTCCGATAAATGTTGTAGATGCCTGGTAATTAACTCCGTCAATGCTATACTCGTAAGCTCCGATTGGTGCTGTCACCACGATGGTACCGGTTGGTACGGAACAGGTCGGCTGGACTGTCACACTGGCAACCGGAGGTGCAGGCGCAACGGCAGGAGTTATGGCAACAACAGCCGGCAGGGAGACACAAGATGGATCAGAAGCAAACCGGACAGTAACATTGTAGGATCCTGCTGCAACACCACTAAAGGTTGTCAACGATTGATAATTTACGCCATTAATACTGTACTCATACATCGGTCCGATCGGCATCGAAACCACAATGGTTCCGGTCGGCGAAGCACAGGTCGGTTGCACCGTAACACTTGCAACTGGTGTAGCCGGCGGACCCAGTGCTGGTATGACAATCAGGTTGGTGGGTAAAGAGATACAGCTCGGATCAACTGTGCTTCTGGCGGTTACACTATAAGTTGCAGGAACCAAGCCAGTGAATGTTGTTGAGGCCTGGTAATTAACGCCATCAATACTATACTCATAAGCTCCGGTCGGTGCTGTTATGACGATCGTTCCGGTCGGTACAGAGCAGGTCGGCTGGACTGTCACGCTGGCAACCGGCGGAGCAGGAGCAACAGCAGGATTAACCGTTACAACTGCCGGCAAGGAGACGCAAGTCGGATCTGAAGTGAAGCGGACGGTAACATTGTAAGATCCAGCAGCAACACCATTAAAGGTTGTTGAAGACTGGTAATTTATGCCATCAATGCTGTATTCATACATCGGTCCGATCGGCATCGAAACAACGATGGTTCCGGTCGGTGAAGCACAGGTTGGTTGTACCGTAACACTTGCAACTGGTGTAGCCGGCGGACCCAGTGCTGGTATGACAATCAGGTTTGTCGGTAATGAGATACAACTCGGGTCAATGGTACTTCTAACAGCGACAGGATAGGTTGCCGGAACCAGTCCGGTAAATGTTGTTGATGCCTGGTAGTTGATTCCGTCAATACTATACTCAAAAGCTCCGATCGGTGCCGTAATAACGATCGTTCCGGTCGGAACAGCACAACTTGGCTGGACTGTAACACTGGCAACCGGCGGAGCAGGCGCAACAGCAGGGATAACCGTTACGACTGCTGGCATGGAGACACAACTTGGATCAGCCGTGAAGCGGACGGTAACATTGTAAGATCCTGCAGCAACACCACTAAAGGTTGTTGCTGATTGGTAATTTACTCCATCGATGCTGTACTCATACATCGGTCCGATCGGCAT
>Ga0118677_10001075_pt1 | contig 58693 bp, 55 predicted proteins | sample AliMusrvi5mmetaG_FD_86154 | JGI IMG/M metagenome (GOLD analysis project Ga0118677, IMG submission 86154)
GTATTCAGCTAAACACCATTCAAACAGGTGTTCCTCACATCAACTTGGGGATTCTTAAGGGGCTTCAGGTCCCGTGTCCGCCCGTATCCGAACAACGCACCATCGCCACCGCCCTGTCGGATGTCGATGCCCTGCTGTCCAAGCTGGATGCGTTGATCGCCAAGAAGCGCAACCTCAAACAGGCCGCCATGCAGCAACTCCTCACCGGCCAGACCCGCCTGCCGGGGTTTAGTGGGGAGTGGGAGGTGAAGCGGCTGGGAGATATATTCACGTTCAGCGGGGGGCACACTGCGTCTCGGGATCAACTTTCGAGCAACGGCTTCTGCTACTTGCACTACGGTGATATTCATCTATCCAAGAAGACTTTCATTGACGTTGACGCAGATTTTCTAGAAATACCCAAGCTGATCGTAAGTCTCAATGATGTCAGTGCCAGGTCACTGCTGAAAAATGGTGATGTGGTTTTCGTGGATGCATCTGAGGATGATGAGGGGACCAGTAAACACGTTGTTGTCGTTAGCCGTGATGAACAACCCTACATATCGGGACTGCATACCATCGTTGCGAGCAGCAAAAGCGGTCAACTGGACAATGTATTCAAGCGATACTGCTTTCAAACGCGGAATATCAAGGAGCAGTTTCGCTTTTTTGCAGTTGGTACCAAAGTCAGCGGCATCAGCAAGACCAGTGTTGCAAAAGTTGAACTTCACTTCCCTCCATTGCTCGAAGAGCAAACCGCCATCGCCACCGTCCTCTCCGACATGGACGCCGAACTCAGCGCCCTGGAAGCTCGCCGCGACAAGACCCGCGCCCTCAAGCAGGGCATGATGCAAGAGCTGCTGACGGGCAGGATTAGGCTGGTGTGATGGCGTATACGAGCGCAGCCCGCCGCAAACCTGTGTATAAACCCGTATCAATGAACCTATTCAGCAGCGCTCCCCCATAAAACAAAAACACCCAGTCTGCCCATGAAAGAAAACCAGAACATCGAATGGAAGCAATCCTGGCGGGACGAGTACCGGTGCCGGAGGAAGCCCTGCGCGAGGCGGTGATCAATGCCATCGCCCATAAGGACTATGGCGCTTTGGTTCCCATCCAGATCAGCGTGTATGACGACAAGCTGACGATCTGGAATGCTGGTGCCTTGCCGCCGGACTGGTCAATGGAGCGCCTCATGGGCAAGCACCCCTCACAGCCGGCGAATCCGGACATCGCCCGGACGTTCTTTTTGGCCGGAACGATCGAGTCCTGGGGCCGCGGCATTGACATGATGTGCCGCACCTGTCTTGACTATGGCAGCCCGGCACCGAAGTTCGACTGTGCTAGCACCGGATTCTGGGTGGAGTTTGCGTTTGCCGCAGCAGAGCTCACCGAAAAAACTTCGGTGAAAACTTCGGTGAAAACTTCGGTGAAAACTTCGGTGAAAACACCCGTTGAAATTCTCCGCATCCTGGGTTTAAACCCGAGCCTGACCCTGACCGAGGTTGCTGCCGAGATCGGGAAAACCCCGCGCACCATAGAGCTTGCGACAGCCAAACTGGTGAAAGAAGGCAAGCTGAAGTACGTGGGGCCGCAAAAAGGCGGTCACTGGAAGGTATTGGCATGAGCGCAGTCGGCCAGATCGATGAGCGCGGCCAATTGCAGAAGATCGCAGCATCCTGGCCACCGATGGTGGAGTTCTTCAGGTACCAGATCAGCTTCAAGCTGCAGCAAGTCTGAAGAGCAGCCATTTTTTCAGCACACAAAAACAACCTTTTTGCCTTGAATTCAACATATTGCGCATCCCTCGTTAAAGATCTCGTTGAGGGTGTTCGCAGTGGCTTTTGACATGGTGCGCCCTTGCAAGAATGTTGTGCGTGCTGCAAGCGGAAGAATTCGACTGGTATAAGCTATTCAGACCCTTGGAGAAACCTATGAACACCCCTTTGCGAATGAGTGAAGAGTCCATGCAACACATGGAAGCCCAAATCCCGGAACTGGCAGGCAGTGCGGTCAAGCGCGCCTATTGGCAAGCACTGACCACCACCGGCAAAGTGCTGGAAGCTCGCAATGGTCAGTTGGTTGAAACAACGGCGGACGGTTCGGTGCGGGTGATGCGCAGCATTGCCAAGCCGGTTTCCGTCACCATGGGTACTAGGCGGACCCGGGCGTCCAAGGCATGACTGCGCTGGCTCCACGCCTGCGCATGTTTGCTGGGCCGAATGGCTCGGGTAAGAGCACGATCAAAGATGTGCTGCCTCCAGAGTGGCTGGGTGTTTACATCAATGCAGATGAGCTGGAAAAGAGCATTCGTGCTGATGGGTACCTGAATCTTGCCGATTTTCAGGTCAGTGCGGAGGCCCAAGAGCTTCAGGCGTTCTTCACCGCGTCTACCTTACTGCAAAAGGCTGGGTTGCTGGCACAAGCGCAACGGCTGACATTGGTAGACAACCAGGTGCAGTTTGGCGAAGTGGGGGTCAACTCCTATTTCGCTTCGGTGTTGGCCGATTTCGTTCGCCAAAAATTACTGGCGGCGAAGGTGTCGTTTACTTTTGAAACCGTCATGTCATCGCCAGATAAGGTTGATTTTTTGCGAAAGGCCCAGCAGGCCGGCTACAGCACTTACCTGTATTTTGTGGCCACGGAAGATCCCGACATTAATGTTGCGCGTGTTCAGTCTCGTGTAGCAATGGGCGGACACCCTGTGGCTGAAGACAAGATACGCGACCGATATGTACGCTCGATTGGGTTACTTCCAGAGGCTGTTGCGTATGCCGACAGGGCTTACATTTTTGACAATTCGGGGGGCGGGAGAGTCTGGGTTGCTGAGGTAACAAATGGGACTGAGATTGAAATGAAAACCGACCAAATGCCCGCGTGGTTTAAAGGCGCGCTCTGGGACAAGTTTGAATAGGTCCTGCACGTTCATGACCCCCATAGGCCAAACCGAAAAGCACACCCAGGCCCGCATCGTCGCGCTGTTTCAGCAGCGCCTGGGTTACGACTATCTGGGGGACCGGCAGGACCGCGACAACCGCAACATCGAGCCCAAGCTGCTCACCGCCTGGCTGACGAAGCAGGGCGTGGGCGAGGCGCTAATCACCCGCGCCCTACATGAGCTGACCCGTGTGGCTTCTGACACCAGCAAGAGCCTGTATGACCGCAACCGCGAGGTCTATGAGCTGCTGCGCTATGGCGTGAAGGTGCTGCCCGCCATGGGCGAGAACAAGGTGACGGTCTGGCTGCTGGACTGGAAGCAGCCGCAGAACAACCACTTTGCGATTGCCGAAGAGGTGAGCGTCAAGGGCGCCGACATGGCCAATGCGGCCAAGGCCAGCAGCAAGCGCCCGGACATCGTCCTCTACGTCAACGGCCTGGCGCTGGGCGTGCTGGAGCTCAAGCGCTCCACTGTGTCGGTGGCCGAGGGGATTCGACAGAACCTGGACAACCAGAAGAAGGAATTCATCCAGCCGTTTTTCTCGACCCTGCAGTGGGTGATGGCGGGCAACGACACCGAGGGGCTGCGCTACGCCACCATCGAGACGCCCGAAAAATATTACCTGCGCTGGGTGGAAGACACCGGCCCCTATGCGGCCGAGGATAACTTGCTGGACCGGCACATTCTGCAGGTTTGCGACAAGGTCCGCTTGCTGGAGCTGATGCACGACTTTGTGGTGTTTGACGCGGGCACCAAGAAGCTGTGCCGCCAGAACCAATACTTCGGCGTGAAGGCGGCGCAAGACTTCATCCACCGGCGCGAGGGCGGCATCCTCTGGCACACCCAGGGCAGCGGCAAGAGCCTGACCATGGTCTGGCTGGCCAAGTGGATTCGCGAAAACATAGCGGGCGCGCGGGTGCTGGTGATTACCGACCGCACCGAGCTGGACGAGCAGATTGAAAAGGTCTTCAAGGGCGTGAACGAGCACATTTGCCGCACCGCCAGCGGACAGGATTTGGTGGACAAGCTCAACGGCACGGCCGAGTCGCTGATCTGCTCGCTGGTGCACAAGTTTGGCGGCAAGGGCGATGGGGAGGAGGGCGCGGGTGCAAAGGAATTCATGGCCTCGCTGCAGCACCTGCCGCCGGGCTTCAAGGCCCGGGGCGACCTCTATGTGTTTGTGGACGAGTGCCATCGCACCCAGAGCGGCGACCTGCACAAGGCCATGGCGACGCTGCTGCCCAACGCGGTGTTCATCGGCTTTACCGGCACGCCGCTGCTGAAGGCCGACAAGCAGAAAAGCATTGAGGTGTTTGGCCGCTACATCCACACCTACAAGTTTGACCAAGCGGTGCGCGAGGGCGTGGTGCTGGACCTGCGCTACGAGGCGCGCGACATAGACCAGACCCTGACCAATCGCGACAAGATCGACCAGTGGTTTGACGCCAAGACCCAGGGCCTGAACGACCTCGCAAAGGCCCAGCTCAAGCAGAAGTGGGGCACCATGCAGCGCGTGTTGTCCAGCCAGGACCGGCTGAAAAAAATAGTCGATGACATTTTGATGGACATGGCCACGCGCCCGCGCCTGATGGACGGCCACGGCAATGCCATGCTGGTGGCCGGCAGCATTTATGAGGCCTGCAAGTTTTACGAGCTGTTTGCCAAGACCGAGCTGAAGAGCAAGTGCGCCATCGTCACCAGCTACAGCCCCAGCATCGCCGACACCAAGGGCGAGACCACCGGCGAGGGTGTCACCGACAAGCTCTTGAAGTACGCGGTGTATGGCCAGATGCTGGCCGATTGGTTTAACGAGACGGCTGACAAGGCGATCAACAAGGCCGAGCGCTTTGAGCTGGAGGTGAAAAAGAAGTTCATAGACGAGCCCGGCCAGATGAAGCTGCTGATCGTGGTGGACAAGTTGCTCACCGGCTTTGATGCGCCCTCGGCCACCTATTTGTACATAGACAAGCAGATGCGCGACCACGGCCTGTTCCAGGCCATTTGCCGGGTCAACCGACTGGACGGCGACGACAAGGAATACGGTTACATCATCGACTACAAGGACCTGTTCAAAAGCCTGGAAGGCGCCGTGGGCGACTACACCAGCGGTGCCCTGGATGGCTATGACGCCGACGATGTGAAGGGCCTGTTGGAAGACCGCTTGGACAAGGCGCGCGAAGACCTGGAAGATGCACGCGAGGCGCTCAAGGCGCTGTGCGAGCCGGTGCCGCGCCCACAAAGCTCGGCCGCCTTTTTGCATTACTTTTGCGCGGCCGAGTCCGGCAATGTGGTCCAGCTCAAAGAGAACGAGCCCAAGCGCCTGAAGCTGTACAAGTTTGTGGCGTCTTTGATTCGCGCCTATGCGGCCATTGCCAGCGAGCTGGCCGAGGCCGGTTACACGCCAGACCAGGTCAAAAAAATTCAGGCCGAGGTGGACCAGGCCAGCAAGCTGCGCGACGAGGTGCGCCTAAACAGTGGCGACTACATCGACCTCAAGGCCTACGAGCCCGCCATGCGGCACCTGATCGACAGCTACATACGCGCCGAGGAGAGCGAGAAGATTTCCGCCTTTGATGAGATCAACCTGGTCCAGCTGATCGTGGAGCGCGGCCCCGATGCGGCGCAGGCCAAAATCAAGGGTGTGATGAAGACCGACGAGGCGGTGGCCGAGACGATTGAAAACAATGTGCGCAAGCTCATCATCAACGAGTCGCCGGTGGACCCGTCCTACTACGACAAGATGAGCCAACTGCTCGACGCCTTGATTGCGCAGCGGCGCAAGGCGGTGATCAGCTACGCGGAATATCTCAAGCAGATTGCGCAACTGGCCAAAGACGTGACCCAACCCGGCGGACCCGTGGCCTATCCCGCTGAGCTGCAGACCGCAGCCCAACGCGCGCTATTCAACAACCTGGAGCGCAACGCTGTGTTGGCGCTGCAAGTGGATGCGGCCGTGCGCGCCAGCCTGCAGAATGACTGGAAGAGCAACGCCATGAAGACCAAGCGGGTGCGCCTGGGCATCCGGGCGGTGCTGGCGCAGGCCGCCGCAGAGGCACAGGCCGGCGCGCAGCCGGGCGTGAGTGAGCCCGAGTCCAGCTACAGCCTGGAGGCGCACACCACGCGCATGCTGGACCTGGCGCTGCATCAGAATGACTACTGAGACGCGCCGCATCCAGATACGCGGCATCCCGGTGGAGCTGGTTCGCAAGGACATCAAGAATCTGCACCTGGGCGTCTACCCGCCCCAGGGCCGGGTGAGGGTGGCCGTGCCCCTGGTGATCAGCGACGAGGCCGTGCGGCTGGCGGTGCTCGACAAGCTGGGCTGGATCAAGCGGCAGCGTGCGCAGTTTGCCCAGCAGCCGCGCCAGAGCCAGCGCGAAATGGTCAACGGCGAAAGCCATTACTTTTTGGGCCAACGCTACCGGCTGCGCGTGCACGAGGTGGATGCCCCTGCCCGCGTGGCCCTGCGCGGCATTGCCAGCCTGGACCTGTTTGTGCGGCCCGGTGCCTCAAGCGCGCAGCGCGAAGATGTGCTGGCGCAGTGGTACCGGCTGCAGCTCAAGGAACGCATTCCGCCGCTGCTGGCCCAATGGCAGCGTGTGCTGGGCGTGCAGGTCACAGCCTGGGGCGTGAAGAAAATGAAAACCAAATGGGGCAGCTGCAATCCCAAGGCCGCCCGCATCTGGCTCAATCTGGAACTGGCCAAGAAGCCCGAGGCCTGTCTGGAATACATCGTGGTCCACGAGTTGCTGCATTTGCTGGAGCGCCACCACAACGCCCATTTCACCGGGCTGATGGACCAGCATGTGCCGCATTGGCGCCAGTCCCGGCAGTTGCTCAACGCCGGAGTGCTGGGGCACGAGCGGTGGGACTACTAAGAATGAAGCAGGCTATTTGCTAAGGTGCCGCATGGCCTCTTCCAGACCTTTGAGCGTGAGCGGGAACATGTGCTGCTGTACCAGTTGCTGCACCAGGGCAATGCTCTGGCGGTATTGCCAGACGCCTTGGGGCTCGGGATTGATCCAGGCGAACTTGGGGAAGGCGCTGGTCAGGCGGCCTATCCATTCGGCACCGGCCTCGGCGTTGTTGTATTCCACGCTGCCGCCGGGTTGCAAAATCTCGTAAGGGCTCATGGTGGCGTCGCCCACGAAGATCAGCTTGTAGTCCTTGTTGTACTTGCGCAGGATGTCCCAGGTGTCGAACTTTTCGGCAAAGCGGCGCCGGTTATTTTTCCACATGAAGTCATAGGGGCAGTTGTGGAAGTAATAAAACTCCAGGTGCTTGAGCTCGGTCTTGGTGGCGCTGAACAGCTCCTCCACGCGGGCGATGTGCTCGTCCATGGTGCCGCCCACGTCCATCAGCAGCAGCACCTTGACATTGTTGTGGCGCTCGGGCCGCATCTTGATGTCCAGGTAGCCGGCGTTCTCGGCCGTCTTGCTGATGGTCTCGTCCAGATCCAGCTCTTCCACGTGGCCTTCACGGGCGAATTTACGCAGGCGGCGCAGTGCCACCTTGATGTTGCGCGTGCCCAGCTCCTGCGTGTCGTCGTAGTCCTTGTAGGCGCGCTGGTCCCAGACCTTGACCGCGCTCTTGTTGCGGCCCTTGTCCTGGCCGATGCGAATGCCCTGCGGGTTCTGGCCGTAGGCGCCAAACGGCGAGGTGCCGCCCGTGCCTATCCATTTGCTGCCGCCCTCGTGGCGCTCCTTCTGCTCTTCCAGGCGCTTCTTCAAGGTCTCCATCAGCTCGTCCCAGCCCATTTTCTCGATCTTGGCCAGCTCCTCGGGGCTGAGGTTGAGTTCCAGGTTCTTGCGCAGCCACTCCAGCGGCAATTCTTTAGTGAAGTCGGTCACCAACTCCACGCCCTTGAAGTAGGCGGCAAAGGCGCGGTCAAATTTGTCGTAGTGTTTCTCGTCCTTGACCAGCGCGGTGCGGCTCAGGTAGTAGAAGTCATCCACCTGGTAGCCCACGCCGTCCTCGTCACTTCCGGCGGGTGCGGATTGCGGGCCGACCACACCTTTTTGCAGCGCCTCGAGCAGCATCAGGTATTCCTTGACGGACACCGGCAACTTGGCCGCGCGCAGGGTGTAGAAAAAGTCGAGCAGCATGGCGTTATGGCAGTGGCTTAAGTGTCTTATCCGCGCGGCTTGTTCAGCGAATGCAGCAGCTGCGCTTTCACTTCGGGCCACTCGCCGCTGCGCAGGCTGTACATCACGGTGTCGCGGATGGTGCCGTCGCGGCGCAGGGCGTGGCCGCGCAGCACGCCGTCTTTTTTGGCACCCAGGCGCTCAATGGCCGCTTGCGACGCGAAGTTGAAGTTGTCGGTGCGCCAGCCCACCACATGGCAGCCCAGCACCTCGAAGGCATGCGTCATCAGCAGCAGTTTGCAGCTGCTGTTGACATGGCTGCGCTGAACACTTTTGGCATACCAGGTGTAGCCAATCTCCACGCGCTTCAAGGCGGGCACGATGTCGTGGTAACTGCTGCTTCCAATCACCTTGCCCGTTGCGGCTTCCACCACCACGAAGGCAAAACGGTTGCCGGCCTCGCGCATGGCCAGCGCATCTTTGATGTACTGAAGCGTCTGCTCGGGCTCGGGCACCGAGGTGACGCGGATATTCCAGAGTTCACCGTCGGCGGCGGCAGCGCGCAGTCCAGCCTCGTGCTCCAGGGTCATGGGGCGCAGCTCGATACCGCGTGCAGCGAGGGTGACGGGTTCTACAAAGGCCATGGCTTTCCTTGGGTGGTGTGGACGTTCTTGACGCTTGCTTTAGCGGTTGTTGCGCTGCATGAACATCAGCTTTTCAAACAGGGTGACGTCCTGTTCGTTCTTCAGCAGGGCGCCCACCAGCGGCGGCATACTGGTTTTGTCGTCCTTGGCGTGCAGGGCTTCCAGCGGGATGTCTTCGGCCAGCAAGAGCTTGAGCCAGTCCAGCAGCTCGCTGGTGGAGGGCTTTTTCTTCAGGCCGGGCATGCCACGGATCTCGAAGAAAGTTTTCATGGCCGCGCTGACCAGCTCCTTTTTCAGGCCGGGGAAGTGCACATCCACGATGGCCTGCATGGTGGCAGCATCGGGAAACTTGATGTAGTGGAAAAAGCAACGGCGCAAAAAGGCGTCTGGCAGTTCCTTCTCGTTGTTGGAGGTGATGAACACCAGCGGACGGTGCTTAGCGCGGATCAGCTCGCGCGTCTCGTAGCAATAAAACTCCATGCGATCGATTTCGCGCAGCAGGTCGTTGGGGAACTCGATATCGGCCTTGTCAATCTCGTCGATCAAGAGCGCCACCTGCTGGTCGGCGGTGAAGGCCTGCCACAGCACGCCGCGGACGATGTAATTGTGGATGTTCTTGACACGCTCGCCGCCGTCAATGTCCGACAACTGCGAGTCGCGCAATCGGCTGACCGCATCGTACTCATACAGGCCCTGCTGGGCCTTGGTGGTGGACTTGATGTGCCATTGCAAGAGCGGCATGTCCAGCGCCTGTGCCACTTCCTCGGCCAGCATGGTCTTGCCGGTGCCGGGTTCGCCCTTGACCAGCAGGGGGCGCTGCAGGGTGATGGCGGCATTGACGGACAACTTCAGGTCCTGGGTGGCGACGTAATTTTGGGAGCCGTGAAATTTCATATCGGTACCGAGGGCATAAGGGTTGATCAGGATCAATAAGTGTTCGATTCGCGGGGTCGGGCCGATATAATGCGCCCAGTCAATTTACCCAATCACTCTTGGATTGTCCGCGCAAAATGAACAAAGCCTTCTCTTTCGTAACCGCCGCGCTTGTCGCGTGTGTCACCTTGGTGTCTGCGCAAGCGCAGGAAGTGCAGGGCGACGCCAAGGCGGGCGCCAAGAAAAATGCCATGTGCATTGGTTGCCACGGCATCATCGGTTACCAGGCCAGTTTTCCCGAGGTGCACAAGGTGCCCATGATCTCCGGTCAGGGTGCCAAGTACATCGTCAGCGCACTGAATGCCTATAAAAAGGGCGATCGCAAGCACCCGACCATGCGCGGTATTGCGGCCTCGCTGAGCGATCAGGACATGGCCGATCTGGCGGCGTTCTATTCCACCAACGGTGTGGTGGAAGGCACTGCCGCCCTGGCCACTGCACCTGCTGCAACCGGTGCTGCCGCCGCCTTGGTGGCCAAGGGCAATTGCATGTCCTGCCATGGCAACAGTTTTAGCGCTCCGATCGACCCCAGCTATCCGCGCATTGCCGGTCAGCATGGCGACTATGTGTTTGTGGCGCTCAAGGCCTACAAGTCCGACGGCAGCAGCGCCCAGGTGGGCCGCAGCAACGCCATCATGGGCGGCATTGCCAAGCAGTTTTCCAATGCCGAGCTCAAGGAGTTGGCCGCCTATGTGGGCAGCCTGCCGAGCGACTTGAAGACGGTTCCAGAGAGCCGATTCCGCTAGTCCCGGGTGGCGTGGCGCTGCACACAGGCAATGTAGTTGTTGCCGTCGGGTGGGCGCCCGGCCTGCTGGCTTTCCCAGAGCATGGTGCCCAGGCACTCCATGGTCTCGTGGTGCGCCTGGTGCAGCGAATTGCGCTTGTGCGTCAGCAACTCCACCGCCTGGCGTATGCCACGCGGCTGGTCGATGCTGCATTGCTCGCTGATCGACAGGTGCATGGACAGATGCAAAAACGGGTTGGTTTTGCCCGGGTCCACGGTGAGCATGGAGGCGAGGGCTGCGTCCAGATCGGCAAAGTCTGCATGGTATTCGGGGTGCTCGTCCATCCAACGCGCGGCGATGGTTTCAATGGCTTCCAGGGGCTGGCCGTCACGGGCCTTGGCAAAGGCTTCGCAAAAAAAGCGGCGCACGTCTTCTTGTGAGGGGCTAAACATAGACCTGAGCGTAGCACGCCGCTGAAGGCCCTAACATAGGGCCCCGTAGCAAAAACCAAAGGAGACTCCCATGTCCGTGGTCGTTATTGCCAACCCCAAGGGGGGCGTAGGCAAGTCCACCCTGTCCACGCAGGTGGCAGGCTATTTCGCTTCTCAGGGTCACGCAGTGATGCTGGGCGATGCCGACAAACAGCAATCCAGCAAGTTGTGGCTGAGCTTGCGCCCGCCTGCGGCACGGCCTATCAAGACCTGGGAGTTCGATGCCGACCAGATCGCCAAGCCGCCCAAGGGCACCACCCACGTGGTACTGGACACGCCCGCCGGCCTGCATGGGCGGCGCTTCAAGGACATCCTGAAGCTGGCCGACAAGCTGCTGGTGCCCTTGCAACCCAGCGTGTTCGATATCTTCGCCACGCGCGCTTTTCTGGACGAGCTGGCGCAGAACGCCCGTGCCGCCAAGCTGCAAATTGGCATTGTGGGCATGCGTGTGGATGCGCGCACCCTGGCGGCCGAAAAGCTCAAGGAGTTTGTGCAGTCTCTGGGTCTGGAGATGCTAGGCACGCTGCGCGACACGCAAAACTATGTCCACTTAGCGGCCCAGGGGTTGACGCTGTTCGATGTGGCGCGCTCCAGGGTGGAACGCGATCTGGCGCTGTGGCAGCCGATCGGCGATTGGCTCGATCAGGCTTAAGCGAAGCCACATTGGCGCCAGGCCTCAAACACCGTCACCGCCACCGCATTCGATAGGTTCAGGCTGCGCTGGCCTTCTCGCATGGGCAGCTTGAGGCACTGCGCCGGGCCGAAGCTGGCGCGCACCGCGTCGGAAATGCCCTTGGTTTCGGAGCCAAACACCAGCCAGTCACCGGGCTTGAATGCCACTGCATAGGGACTATGCGTGCCGCGCGTGGTGAGCGTAAACAGCCGCAGCGGGTCCGGTGTTTCGGCCTCCAGAAAGGCCTGCCAGTCGGCATGGCGCTTGACCGGTGCGTACTCGTGGTAATCCAGCCCGGCGCGGCGCATCTGCTTGTCCTCCATGGAAAAGCCCAGTGGCTCCACCAGATGCAGTCGGCAGCCGGTGTTGGCGGCCAGGCGGATGATGTTGCCAGTGTTGGGTGGGATTTCGGGCTCTACCAGAACGATATGGAACATGGCCCGATTATTCCGTACGCGCAAACACCAGGGCCGTGATGTGCGCAGCTCCTTGGCGGCGCAAGACCTTTGCCGCCTCATGCAGGGTGGCCCCGGTGGTCATCACATCATCCAGCAGCACGATGCGCTTGCCCCGCACGGCTGCCGCATGCGCTGGCTCCACTGCATAGGCGCCCCTTACCGCCAGCCGCCTTTCCCGGCGTGACAGGCTACTTTGTGGCGGCGTTTCCCTGACCCGCAACAGCACCTCGGCGCGCAGCTTGTCGGGTTCCAGCGCACGCGCCAGCACCAGCGTCTGGTTAAAGCCGCGGGTCTGCAGTCGCTGCGCCGACAAGGGCATGGGCAGCAGCCAGTCCGCAGCCTCCAACGCGGGCTCCACCCAAGGCGCGCTGCGCATCAGCAGGGCCAGACTGCGGGCCCAGCCGGTCTGCTCCTGGAATTTGAATTGCGTCATCAGCCCGGCCCAGGGATAGTCGTAGGCCACGGCTGCCAGGGCCTGGTCCACGGGTGGCGGTTGGCGCACGCAGGCGCCGCAGCGCAGCATGCCGCTGGGCACCGGCAGTGCGCAGCTTCGGCAGCGGGCTACCGGTTGGCCAAAGCGCTGCACGCAGTCGTCACACACCGGGCGTGCCGGCCAGGCATGGCAGACCGCGCATTGGCTGGGGATGTGGCGGGAGAGCCCCGATAGCAGCTGGCGAAACATGGCGCCAATATACTGGCCTCTCACTTTCTGCAAAGCCATGAGCACCCAACGCCCTCCCACCATTGACCCGCAGGCCGCCAGGCGCTGGGCCGCGCAGCAGTCTGCCCAATCGCCCTGGTTGCACGAAGAGGTGGCGCGCCGCATGGAAGAGCGGCTGCAATGGATTGTGCGCAGCCCGGCAAGCTGGCTGAACTGGGGCCCGTTGCAGGGCGGCAGACAGATTCATGAGACATTGCTGCGACGCTATCCCAAGTCGAGCAGTTTTGTGCAGGAGGGCAGCGCGGTGCAGATGCAGCGTGCGCGCCAGCAGTTTCAGCAGGCCTGGTGGCAGCGCTGGCTGGGTGCTGCCACGCAGTTTGCTGAGCCAGCACAGCCGGTCGACATGCTATGGGCCAATATGGCCTTGCACATGGACGCCGATCCGCAGGAATTGATCCAAACCTGGCATGGCGCGCTGGCGGTGGATGGCTTTCTGATGTTTTCCTGCCTGGGGCCCGATACCTTGCGTGAGTTGCGCCCTGTGTATGCCGGCTTGGGCTGGCCCGCGCCCAGCCACGATTTTACCGATATGCACGACTGGGGCGACATGCTGGTGCATGCCGGTTTTGCCGAGCCCATCATGGACATGGAGCGCATCACGCTCACCTATTCCTCGGCCGAAAGCCTGCTGCAGGAACTGCGCGGGCTGGGACGCAACCTGCATACCCAGCGTTTTCCCTCATTGCGCGGACGCGGCTGGCGCAACACACTTAGCCAAGCGCTGGAGCAGGGCTTACGCAGGCCCGATGGTCGACTTGAATTGACGTTTGAAGTGATTTATGGACACGCCTTCAAACCCCGTCCAAGGCTGACGGTTTCGTCAGAAACGCGCGTCTCTCTGGAGCAAATGCGTGATTCTTTGCGGCAGATCAAACCCTAACCTCGGGTTTTCCTGACATTCGTGCTTGACATCTCTGTCTGAATTCGTCTTTTGACCTGATGCGCTGGGCTACAATCTCGCTCAAATTGAGACGGGTCAATAGATGTGAGCGACCCCCTTGGCGCGGGCTGCCAACGGCGGTAAATGAGACAAATTCTGAAGCGAAAAGAGGTAGAACGATGAAGAGCGTTGTTAATTGGCTGGCTTCCTGGCTGCTTTGCGCAATGGTTTGGGCGACTAGCTCGGTGTTCACGCTGGCACATGCTGTCACCGATTTGCCCGGCGGCCCGGCGGTAAATCAGGTCAACTTGCCGCAGGGCGTGACCCGCATTTCCGCCGACCAGGCCTGGCTGCACTGGTTTATGCTGATCGTCTGCGTGGTGATTTTCGTGGCCGTTTTCACGGTGATGTTTTATTCCATCTGGGCGCACCGAAAGTCCAAGGGCTACAAGGCCGCCTTGTTTCACGAGAGTGTGGCGGTGGAAATCGCCTGGACGCTGACGCCGTTCATCATCGTCGTGGTCATGGGCCTGATGGCGACCAAGACCGTGGTGGCCATGAAAGACACCACCAATGCGGACCTGACCATCAAGGCCACCGGCATGCAGTGGAAATGGGGCTATGACTACCTCAAGGGCGAGGGCGAAGGCATTGGTTTTGTTTCCATGCTGGACCCAGAGCAGCGCGAACTGTCCAATAGCGGCGGCCCTAAAAAGGGCGAGGTCGTGAATGACTATCTGCTCAAGGTCGATCATCCGCTGGTAGTGCCAGTGGACAAGAAGATTCGCATCATCACCACCGCCAATGACGTGATCCACGCCTTTATGGTGCCGGCCTTCGGTATCAAGCAGGATGCGATTCCCGGCTTTGTGCGCGATACCTGGTTCCGCGCTGAAAAAGTGGGTGACTACTATGGCCAGTGCGCCGAGCTGTGCGGCAAGGAACACGCCTACATGCCCATCCACGTGAAGGTGCTTTCGGCACCGGATTACTCCGCCTGGGTGGCTGCGGAAAACAAGAAGATGGCAGCGAAGCTGGACGATCCAAGTAAGGTCTGGGCCCTGGACGAAATCCTGGCACGTGGCGAAAGGGTTTACAACAACCCCGGATCCTGCGTTTCCTGTCACCAGGCCAATGGCAAGGGCGGCGGCACGGTCAAGCCCCTGGATGGCGCGGCCGTGGTGCTGGATGCTGACAAGAGCAAGCAGGTTCATGTGTTGCTGAACGGTCAGAACAACGGTGCCATGCCGTCTTGGAAGGCGCTCAGCGATACCGATATCGCGGCGGTCATCACCTACACCAAGAACCATTGGTCCAACAAGACCGGCCAGCTGGTGCAGCCTGCCGAAGTCATGGCCTTGCGCAAGTAATCGCTGTCACAGCATTGCCAACAAGCCCTCCAGAAGTGAAATGAGAAGGAAGAAATAATGAGCGCAGTCCTAGGCCATTCCGAGCACGCCCATGAGCACCATGATGAGCACCACGACCACCATGCCCCCACCGGCTGGCGGCGCTGGGTGTTTGCCACCAATCACAAGGACATCGGCACGCTGTACATGATGTTCAGCCTGACCATGCTGATGATTGGCGGCGTGCTGGCCCTGTTGATACGCGCCGAGCTGTTCCAGCCCGGCCTGCAATTTGTCAACCCCGAGTTGTTCAATTCGCTGACCACAATGCACGGCCTGATCATGGTGTTTGGCGCCATCATGCCGGGCTTCGTGGGCTTTGCGAACTGGATGATTCCGCTGCAAATTGGCGCCGCCGACATGGCATTTGCCCGCATGAATAATTTTTCATTCTGGCTGATGATTCCGGCCGGTGCCATGCTGGCGGGTTCCTTTTTCATGCCCGGTGGCGCACCCGCTGCCGGCTGGACGCTGTACGCACCGCTGACCCTGCAAATGGGCCCTTCGATGGATGCTGGCATTTTTGCCATGCACATCCTGGGTGCTTCTTCCATCATGGGCTCGATCAACATCATCGTCACCATCCTGAACATGCGCGCTCCCGGCATGACGCTGATGAAGATGCCGATGTTCTCCTGGACCTGGCTGATCACCGCCTACCTGCTGATCGCCGTGATGCCTGTGTTGGCCGGTGCTATCACCATGACCCTGACCGACCGCCACTTTGGCACCAGCTTCTTCAATCCCGCCGGTGGCGGCGACCCGGTGATGTACCAGCACATCTTCTGGTTCTTCGGCCACCCCGAGGTCTACATCATGATCTTGCCGGCCTTCGGCATCATCAGCCAGATCGTCCCGGCCTTTGCCCGCAAGAAGCTGTTCGGCTATGCCTCCATGGTCTATGCCACCTCGTCGATCGCGATTCTGTCGTTCATCGTCTGGGCCCACCACATGTTCACCACCGGCATGCCGGTGACCGGCCAGTTGTTCTTCATGTACGCCACCATGCTGATTGCCGTGCCCACGGCCGTGAAGATTTTCAACTGGATCGCTACCATGTGGCGCGGCTCCATGACCTTTGAAACCCCGATGCTGTTTGCAGTCGGCTTTATCTTTGTGTTCACCATGGGCGGCTTTACCGGTTTGATCCTGGCCATGGCACCTATCGACATCCAGTTGCAGGACACCTATTACGTGGTGGCCCACTTTCACTATGTGCTGGTGGCCGGTTCGCTGTTTGCCATGTTTGCCGGCTTCTACTACTGGTGCCCGAAGTGGACCGGCGTGATGTACAACGAAACGCGCGGCAAAATCCATTTTTGGTGGTCGCTGATTGCCTTCAATATCACCTTCTTCCCGATGCACTTTTTGGGACTGGCCGGCATGCCACGTCGCTATGCCGATTACCCCATGCAGTTTGCCGACTTCAATGCCGTGGCCTCGGTGGGCGCCTTTTTCTTCGGTTTTGCCCAGGTGTTTTTCATCTTTTTCATCGTCATCCCAGCCATGCGTGGCAAGGGCGAAAAAGCTCCCCAACGCCCCTGGGAAGGCGCAGAAGGCCTGGAGTGGGAAGTGCCATCGCCCGCACCGTTCCACACCTTTGAGCAGCCGCCCAAGCTGGACGCTACTGCAACCCGCGTGATTGGCTAAGACCGTGGCTTTGACCCCCGAACAAAAGAAGTCCAACCTGCGCCTGGGCCTGATCCTGGCCTCGGTGGCAGCGGTGTTCTTCATTGGCTTCATGGCCAAGATGATCATTTTGGGCCTGTAAGCCATGAATTTGCAGCGCCTGAACCGTCAGATGCTGGGCAAACTGGCTGTGGTCACGGCCGGGATGTTCGGCTTCGGTTATGCGCTGGTGCCCCTGTACAAGTCGATTTGTGAGCTGACAGGCATCAACGTGTTGGCGCTGGAAGAGCAGACGGTGCAGGGTGTCAAGGCCAGAATGCCGGCCAACACCCAGGTTGATTTGAGCCGGACCATCACGGTCGAGTTTGATGCGAATTCACGCGGCGTCTGGGACTTCAAGCCGGCCCAGCGTTCGGTGCAGGTGCATCCGGGCGAGCTGACCACGGTGATGTACGAATTTCAGAATACGCAAAAGCGCCGCATGGCAGCGCAGGCCATCCCCAGCTATGCACCGCAGCAGGCGCAGGCCCATTTCACCAAGGTGGAATGTTTCTGCTTCAACCAGTACACGCTGGAGCCGGGTGAAAAAAAGACCTGGCCGGTGGCCTTTGTGGTGGATTCCAAGTTGTCCAAGGATGTCAACACCATCACCTTGTCGTACACTTTTTTTGAGGTCGGCAGTGGCACACCACCGGCGCCGGTGGCGAGTGTGAAACCGGCCGCGCTGCTGGGCCAGGGAACGTGATGACAGATACACCGCAAGCCCCGCAGAAGGCGTCTTTTGTGCGCAGCATGAAGCTGGTGGCCTGGTCGATGCTGGGCATACGCAGTCGCAAGGGTTACCAAGACGACCTGGCAAGGGTCAATCCCTTGCACGTGGTGCTGGTGGGCCTGGTCTCGGTGCTGTTGCTGGTGCTGTCGTTGATCGCTTTGGTTCATTGGGTCGTAGCCAAGTAGGCATGGACCAGGACCAAGTTACAAAAATTTGAAGGAATGGAGACGAAATGAGTTCAAACACCACCACCACCCCGTACTACTTTGTACCCGGACCATCGCGCCATCCGGCCATGGCGGCTCTGGGGCTGTTCTTTGTTATTCTGGGCGCTGGCCAGTGGGTCAATGGCGCCGAGTGGGGCAAGTATTCGCTGATGTTGGGCTTGGCTTGGTGGCTGTTCGTGCTGTACCAGTGGTTTGGCGACGCCATTTCCGAAAGTGTGAGCGGCCAGTACGGACACAAGATCGACATGTCGTTCCGATGGAGCATGAGCTGGTTCATTTTCTCCGAGGTGATGTTTTTTGGCGCCTTCTTTACCGCCCTGTGGTGGGCGCGGGCCCACTCGGTGCCTGCCCTGGGCAGCCTAGACAACTCGCTGCTATGGCCCGGCTTCAAGGCAATTTGGCCGAGCATGGCGGCAGGCGCGACAGCGTCGCCTGCCGGAACCATTGAGCCCTTTTCCACCATGGGCCCCTGGCCACTGCCCACCATCAACACCGCCTTGCTGTTGACATCCGGTGTGACCCTCACCATTGCCCACCATGCCCTGCTGGTGAATAACCGCAGCAGGACGATTGCGTTTATGTGGGTCACGGTGCTGCTGGGTGCCACCTTCCTGTGCGTGCAGGGCTTCGAGTACCACGAGGCCTACACCGAGTTCAACCTCAAGCTGAGCTCGGGCGTCTACGGGTCCACCTTCTTCATGCTGACCGGCTTTCACGGTTTCCACGTGTTGGTGGGCATGCTGATGCTGCTGTTCATCACCCTGCGCCTGCAGAAGGGCCACTTCAGCGCCGACAACCATTTCGGCTTTGAAGGTGCGGCTTGGTACTGGCACTTTGTGGACGTGGTCTGGCTGGGACTCTATGTTCTGGTGTACTGGCTCTAGGCTTCAGTTGCCCCAGCAAAAAGGCACCGCGAGCGGTGCCTTTTTGATTGGTGCGGAGTTCACCTGCTCCGCCTATTGCCCTGCGGCAATGCCGGTAGGATGGATCCAGCCCATGGACCAGGACAGCAAAATGCACAGGAATAGCAGCACCGAAAAGCCAACACGCAGGGCCAGCGCACGCGCCATACGTTGGGACTTGTCCGGTGCTTGGGCATTACCGCCCCTCAGCATGAAAAACAAGGCTGTGGCTAGGCTGGCAATGATGGCCAAAAATGCAAGTGCGACAAGGTACGACATGGGCCGGATTATCCCGTGAATCCGCGCGCGCGTTTTGCTCTGATCACATTGGCCACGCTGCTGGGTATCAGCCTGACCACTTCTCTGGGGTTCTGGCAACTAAACCGCGCCGACCAGAAGCAGGCTCTGCAGGCCAGCATGGACGCTCCTGGCAACAGTCGGCTGGTGGACAGCCGCAGCCTGCTGGCGGCAGCAGATCCGGCCAGCTTGCAGTACCAACACGCGAGCCTGACTGGCCAGTGGTTGGCCGAGCAGACGCTGTACCTGGACAACCGGCAGATGAATGCCCGGGTCGGTTTTTTTGCCGTCACGCCGCTGCGCCTGGAGGGCAGCGACCAGGTCATTCTGGTGCAACGTGGTTGGGTGGCACGCAATTTTGAAGAGCGAGCCAAGGTGCCAGCCATTGCGACTCCGCTTGGAAGCGTCACCATTCAGGGACGCATTGCCCCGCTGCCCGGCAAGCTATTCGAGCTGGGTCAGCCCTCGGTCACCGCGATACGGCAGAATCTAGACCTGCAGCAGCTGCGGTTGCAGATCGGCGCGCCGGTGTTGCCCGTGATTCTGGTGCAGATCGGGCCGGCCAGCGAAGGCCTGGTGCGCGAATGGCCCGCCGTCAATCTGGGGGTCGAAAAACACTATGGCTATGCCTTGCAGTGGTTTGGCATGGCTGCCCTGATGGCACTGCTCTACCTGTGGCACCAGATTTTCAAACCCTATTCCCTTAGCCCCAAAGACTCCACACCCCATGCATAGCGACCGCCCGCAAGACGACCAACCCCTTGGCATGACCGTGTACTCCATGCCCACCGCAGCACAAATGGCGGCCGACCCGGTCGAGCGGACCCGCGTGGGCCGCTGGAAGATGATTCTGGTGCTGCTGATTTGCGCGGCGCCGGTGATCGCCTCCTATTTTTCTTACTATGTGCTGCGCCCTGAAGGTCGCCGCAATTACGGTGAGTTGATCGCCCCGCAGCGCCCCTTGCCGGATCTGGTGGCCACCGGCCTGGACGGCCGCAGCGTCAATTTGCGCACGCTCAAGGACCAGTGGCTGCTGGTGATTGTGGCCGGTGGCGCCTGCGACGCGAGCTGCGCCAACCACCTGTATTTCCAGCGCCAGTTGCACGAGGGCCTGGGCAAGGACAAGGACCGGGTGGACCGGGTCTGGCTGGTCGATGATGCCGCGCCCATCAATGAGGCGCTGCTACCCGCCTTGCGCGACGCCACCGTGCTTCGCGTGCCCAAAAAAGATTTGGCGCAATGGCTGGAGCCGCAGGTAGGCCAAGCGCTGGAAAACCATCTGTATGTGGTCGACCCCATGGGCAACTGGATGATGCGCTTTGCGCCTGGCATTGATCTGTCTACTGCGCCCAAGATCAAGAAAGACCTGGAGCGTCTGATGCGCGGCTCCGACGGCTGGGATCAGGCCGGACGCCCCTGACCCCATGAGCGTGCCGCTGTACAACCTGTCGCCGCTGCTGGCCATCCTGGCCTGCGGACTGCTGCTGGCTTTTGTGCCCCTGCTCTGGGTGCGCAGGCGTCAGCCCGGATCGCGCCTGCGGGCGCTGACTTTGCTGACCTTGTTCCTGACCCTGGACCTGGTGCTGTTTGGCGCCTTTACCCGCCTCAGCGACAGCGGTCTGGGCTGCCCGGACTGGCCCGGTTGTTACGGCGAGGCCAACCCCTGGTCGGCCCATGGTCCCATCAGCGCGGCGCAAGAGTTGCTGCCCAGTGGCCCGGTCACGGTGTCCAAGGCCTGGGTGGAGATGCTGCATCGCTACTTGGCCACTGGCGTTGGCGCCCTGATTACGCTGCTGATGCTGGCGTCATGGCGGGAAATCAAGAATGCCATCAAGCCGCGCAGGATGGGCGACTGGCTGCCCACGTTCACCTTTGTCTGGGTCTGCGTGCAGGGCGCCTTTGGCGCGCTCACCGTGACCATGAAACTGTTTCCAGCGATTGTCAGCTCCCACCTGCTGGGTGCCTATTTGCTGCTGGCCTTGTTGACGCTGCAGGCAGTGCAGGCCGGAGCCTTGCGCGCGCATGTTGGCAGCCAGGCGGAAGTTGGCGTTTTTGCAAAGGTCCGGGCCCTGCGTCCGGTGGCAAGAATGCCGACCTTTTGGATCGCCGCCGCCCTGGCCCTGCTGGTTTTGCAGGCAGCAAGCGGCGCCTGGGTCAGTACCAATTACGCGGTGCTTGCCTGCAGTGAATTTCCCCTGTGCCAAGGCCAGTGGTGGCCGGCAGTGGACTTCGCACGCGGCTTCGAGCTGTGGCGGCCCCTGGGCGAAAGCGCGGACGGCAGCGTGCTGAGCTTTCAGGCCTTGACGGCCATCCATATCGGGCACCGTCTGCTGGCCATGCTGACGCTTAGCGTTTTGGCGCTGCTGGCCTGGCGTTTGCGCAAGAGCCCGCTTGTGCAGATCCAGGCGCGCTGGCTGGGTGGATTGGTTCTGCTGCAGCTGGCCACCGGCCTGAGCAATGTGGTACTGGGCTGGCCCATGGCAGCTGCCATTCTGCACACCGGCGGCGCGGCCGCCCTGGTGGCGGTGCTGGTCTGGATGATTGCCGTTCATGCCCAATCTGCCGCCGCCCCATCGAAAATTCCATCGCCTTCGCGCATGCCAGCCCGACTGACTCCATGACCGAGACCCCCTCCATGTTCAATATGACGGTGCTGCGCCAGTTCTACGCGCTGACCAAACCCCGTGTGATCCAGCTCATCGCGTTCTGTGCCCTGATCGGCATGGTGCTGGCCGTGCCCGGTCTGCCGACTGCTGCCGAGCTGCGCTTAGCCCTCATCGCCTGCGTGGGAATTTACCTGGTGGCCGGTGCCGCCGCCGCCTTCAACTGCCTGGTGGAAAAAGGCATTGATGCCAAGATGAAGCGAACCTCCTGGCGGCCCACGGCACGCGGCCAGTTGAGCGACACCCAGACCCTGGTGTTTTCGGCCGTCCTGTGTGCGGCGGGATCGGCCCTGCTGTATTTCTGGGTCAATGCGCTGACCATGTGGCTGACCTTTGCCACCTTTGTCGGCTATGCCGTGGTCTACACCGTGATCCTCAAACCGCTCACCCCCCAGAACATCGTCATCGGCGGCGCCTCGGGCGCCATGCCGCCGCTGCTGGGCTGGGCCGCCATGACCGGCGACGTGGGGCCGGAGGCCATCATCCTGTTCCTGATCATCTTTTTGTGGACACCGCCGCACTTCTGGGCCCTGGCCCTGTACCGGGTGGAGGACTACCGCAAGTCGGGCCTGCCGATGCTGCCGGTCACGCATGGCAGTGAGTTCACCCGCCTGCATATTCTTCTCTACACCTTTGTGTTGTTTGCGGCCTGCCTGTTGCCCTTTGTCTATGGCATGAGTTCCTGGCTGTACCTGGTGGTGGCCGTGGGATTGAGCATCGGTTTCAGCTGGTACGGATGGAGGCTGCTGCGCAATTACTCGGATGAGCTAGCGCGCAAGACCTTTCGGTTTTCGCTGATTCATCTGAGCGCGCTGTTTGCGGCGCTGCTTTTGGATCACTACCTGATGTAATGCAGCTATGAACAAACGAAATTTTATGCAGCGCCTGTTAGTCGGCGCCATGACATCCGCTTTGCTGGCGGGAACCGGCAGCCTTCTAGGCGCCTGCTCTGAATCCAAGCCCAGCTTTACCTCGATTGACATTACCGGCGCCGATTACGCCAAGGGCTTTGAGCTGAGCGACCACAACGGGCGGGTCCGCCACCTGACCGACTTCAGTGGCAAAGTGGTGCTGATGTTCTTTGGCTACACCCAGTGCCCGGACGTCTGCCCGACCACCATGACGGAAATGGCCGAGATCAAAAAGGCCCTGGGCAAGGACGGCGAGCGCCTGCAGGTGTTGTTTGTCACGGTAGACCCGGAGCGCGACACGCCCGAGCTGCTCAAGGCCTATATGGAAAATTTTGACCCGAGTTTTCTGGCCCTGCGCACCACGCCGGAAAAACTGGTCGAGCTGGCAAAGGACTACAAAATCTATTACAAAAAGGTCGATGGCAGCACACCCACGAGCTACACCATGGACCATTCGGCCGGCAGCTACCTCTACGACCCCAAGGGCAGCCTGCGCCTGTTTACCCGCTACGGTAGCCCCAAGGAAGCGCTGACCAAGGACATACGGATTCTGCTCCAGGGCGCCTGAGTTCCAACCGTTATAAAAAAGCCCCTGCGGTCGAAACCGGCAGGGGCTTTTTGCTGGGGGAGCCTGAAGATCAGGCGTAGGCCGCCAAGGCCGTCTTCATCTTCTTCATTGCCGCAACTTCAATCTGGCGGATGCGCTCGGCGCTGACGCCGTATTCGGCCGCAAGGTCGTGCAGGGTCATGCCACCAGAGTTGTCGTCATTCACCTTGAGCCAGCGCTCTTCGACGATGCGGCGGCTGCGCGCGTCCAGGCTGTCCAGTGCGGTGGCAATGCCGTCGGTAGCCAACACGTCGCGCTGGCGCGCCTCGATCATGGCCATGGGTTCATGCTTGGTGTCGGTCAGGTAGGCAATTGGGCCGAAGGCGTCCTCGCCATCGTCGGACGGGCTGGGGTCCAATAGCACATCGCCGCCGGACAGGCGCATTTCCATCTCCAGCACCTCTTCGGGCTTGACCTTGAGTTCGCGCGCCATGGCACTGACCTGCTCGGGGTTGAGCGTGTCACGATGTGTGCCCAGATCGGCAGCGGCATCGTCGCTCTTGAAGCGCTGCTTCATGGAGCGCAGGTTGAAAAACAACTTGCGCTGGGACTTGGTGGTAGCCACCTTGACCATGCGCCAGTTTTTCAAAATGTATTCGTGGATTTCGGCCTTGATCCAGTGCATGGCGTAGCTCACCAGACGCACACCCTGGTCCGGGTCAAAGCGCTTGACGGCCTTCATCAGGCCCACATTGCCCTCCTGGATCAGGTCGCCATGGGGCAGGCCGTAACCCAGATACTGGCGCGACACAGAGACCACCAAGCGCAGGTGCGAGAGCACCAGTTTTCCGGCGGCTTCCAGGTCGTTGTCGTTCTTGAACTTGCGCGAGAACTCCTGCTCTTCTTCGAGGGTGAGCATGGGCAGGCGATTGGCCGCCGAGATATAGGCGTCCAGATTGCCCAGCGGTGGCACCAGGGACCAGGGGTTGGCCAGGCTCACAGCATTGCGGGGCGCGGTCAAAGACGCAGTCAGGGAAGTAGTCATAGCAGAACTCCTTGTGTTCATGTCTATGATATTAGCACTCATGCTAAGAGAGTGCTAATACATCGTTTCAATGGTGTAAAGCGTTTGGGGCTATCGAGGCAAAGGAGCTAGCTGCCAATGCTCCTTAAAATCCGCCCACACAGCCAAGGTTTCCTTTTATGACAACTCCCGCAATCCACCCCGTTCTCTCCGCCATCGAAGCCCGCGTGCTGGGCACGCTGATGGAAAAGGCACGCACCGTGCCCGACAGCTACCCGCTGTCGCTCAACTCCCTGATGCTGGGCTGCAACCAGAAGACCACGCGCGATCCGCTGATGGACCTGGACGAGGCCCAGGTGGCCGGCGCCGTGGCCCACTTGCGTGAGCTGGGCCTAGTGCATGAGACGACCGGTGGGCGCACCACCAAATTCACCCACAATTTTCAGCGCGGCATGAATGTGTTTGAGCAGTCTGCCGTGATTCTGGGCATGCTGATGCTGCGCGGCCCACAGACCGCCGGCGAGCTGCGCCTGAACACCGAACGCTGGTACAAGTTTGCCGACATCTCCTCGGTGGAAGGCTTTTTGGACGAGCTGTTGGAGCGCTCGGTAGAAAAGGGTGGTCCGTTAGTGGCCAAGTTGCCACGCCTGGCTGGCACGCGCGAACAGCGCTGGGCGCATTTGCTGTGCGGCCCGGTGGATTTGTCCGAGCTGGAGGCCGCGCGCAGTGGGCACGCCGGCGGCAACGCCGAACGCATAGACCGGCTGGAGCAGGAAGTGGCGCAGCTGCGCCAGGTGGTGCAGAGGCTGTGTGCGGAGCTGGGTGTGTCGTCGGATGCGCCTGCCGCACAGGATTGAAAGGGTCGGCCTTGGCTCGCGGCCTTAGCGCTGAATCCAGTCCAAGGCCCAGGCCACGGCCGCTGTGAGGTGGGCTTGGGCTGCATCAGTCATCGGTTCGCCCAATTCAAACGCCTCGCCACGTATTGCCAGCAGCGTAGCCGGTGGCGCAGCGTGACCCTGCAGGTCCACAAATACCTGCAGCAATGCTTCGGGTGACAGTGCGTGGCTGCTGAAGCTGCTGTCGCGCCGGGGCAGCGCGCTGCGCACCTCAAACGGCGCTCTACAGTCCAGGCTGGCGTCAATAAACAGAATGCGCTCTCTGCCCACCAGATCCAGCGCGAATTCAATTTGCAGTTGGTAGTCTTCCAGAAATTCCACCTGGCGCTTGAGATGTGTCGGCAGGGCATCCTGCAGCGCCTCCACGCACAGCGGCCCCAGGGCATCGTCGCCGCGGCTGCGGTTGCCCCAGCCCAACACCAGCAGCGAAGCAGTCTCTGCGCTCATGCCTCCAGACCAATGGCGCTGGCGATTTGGCGGTTTAACTGGCCATCCGAGGCCTTTTGCACCCGGTCCAGCACATGGCCGTCGGCACCGATCAGCGTCACATCCAGTGGCATCTGACCCAGCGCATGGGTGGCGCAGGACAGGCAGGGATCGTAGGCGCGAATCGCCACCTCAATGTGGTTGAGCAGCCCTTCGGTGAGTTCATGGCCGCTCAAATAATCGCGTGCCACGGCGCGCACCGCCTCGTTCATGGCCTGGTTGTTGTGCGTGGTGGAGACAATCAGATTGCAGCGCGTGACCAGGTCGTCATCGCCCACGTCGTAATCGTGTATCAGCGTTCCGCGTGGTGCCTCGATGATGCCCACGCCACTGCGTTGGCGCTCTCCGCTGGCAACCATGTCGCCGCTCAGCAGGGCCGGGTCATCCAGCAGTTCGGCAATTACTTCGACGGAGTGCAACAGCTCGATCATTCGCGCCCAGTGGTAGGCAAGCGACGCATGCACCAGGTCGCCCTGGCCCCAAGCGACAAAGGCCTGGCGTTCAATTTCGGCAAGCGGCGTGGCAATGAAGTCGCAGTTTTGCACCCGGGCCAGCGGGCCGACGCGGTACCAGCCTTGTTCGCGCCCCAGGCTCTTGAGATGTGGGAACTTCATATAGCTCCAGTTGCGCACCTCTTCCTCGATCAGCTCCAGGTAATTCTGGTCGCTGACCTGGTCGAACAGGATGCGTCCCTGGTCATCGCGCACCCGCAGCACGCCGTCGTACAGCTCCATGGCACCGTCGGCGCGCACCAGCGACAGCAGGTTCGAGCGGAAGCTGCCGAAGTTGTTGTAGAGCGCTGGGTTTTGCGCATGCAGCTGCTTGGCAATGTCCACTGCATCCTGCGCCCAGGCCAGGATTTGCGGCAGTTGGCGCTTGAGCAGATCGCGCTCCTCAGGCGTTACCAGTTTGTTGATTCCACCTGGCACCGCGCCGGTGCCGTGCACGCGTTTTCCTGCCGTGATGCGAATCACCTCCTGGCCGAACTTGCGCAGCAGAATGCCCTTCTTGGCCACCTCGGGATGGGCCTGCGCTACACCGACGATATTGCGCTGGGCCACGGCGGAGTCAAAGCCAAACAGCAGGTCGGGCGAAGACAGGTGAAAGAAATGCAGGGCGTGCGACTGCAGCATCTGTCCGTAATGCATCAATCGGCGCACGCGGTCGGCGCTGGCCGGCACCGGGTAGCCACCCACCACGCGGTCAAAGGCCTTGGCGGCAGCCAGGTGGTGCGACACCGGGCAGATGCCGCACAGGCGCTGCACCATCACCGGCACTTCCCAATAGGGGCGGCCCTCGATGAATTTCTCGAAGCCACGGAACTCCACAATGTGCAGGCGTGCCTGTTGCACCACGTTGTTTTCGTCCAGCAGCAGCGTCACCTTGCCGTGGCCCTCCACGCGCGAGACCGGGTCGATGGCGACGCGGCGCAGGCCCTCGGGATTGGCTGCGGTTTCCAGTGCAAAGGTCATTTTTTATTCTCAGTCATAGTGCATGAGCCCATGGCCCAGCTGCGGCGTGCGCCCGGCAATCAGGTCGTTCAAAAAGCTCCAGATCGCGTCGCCTGAGGGCGGGCAGCCGGGCAGAAAATAATCCACATGCACCACCTCGTGGATGGGATGCACCCGGTTCAGCGGCAGCGGCAGTTCGGGATCGTTCGGCACGGTGTTGCCGGGGCTGCCGCCGGTCTGGTGGCAGTACACATCGCGCAGCATCTGGCCCACATCGCGCTGGTTGCGCTGCGCCGGCAGGCCGCCGTTGATGGCGCAGGCCCCCACTGCCACCAGCACCTTGCAATGGGCCCTGAATTCGCGCAGCACCTGCACGTTTTCGGAATTGCACAGGCCGCCCTCGATCAGGCCGATGTCGCAGTGGCCTATGTGTTTGATGTCGGTGAGCGGCGAGCGGTCAAACTCCACCAGATCCAAAAGCGGCAGGATGCGCTCGTCAATGTCCAAGAGCGACATGTGGCAGCCAAAGCAACCGGCCAGCGAGACGGTGGCTAATTTGAGTTTGCGCGGCGCATGCAGCAGTGCGGGTGCCGGTTCAACATGCGGCGCTTGTGACACGTTGCCATTCGCATTGCTGGCGCTGGCATCATTAAGGCTGACGCTCATACCGCACCTCCTTCCACTTGTTCGGAGATCGGTTTGGCATCAAATTTCCGCTGGCCTATGGGGATGACAAAGCCACGCCGCTTGTGCAATATGACGCCGGTGGGGCAGATGTCGGCCGCGCGGTCCGTAGGCAACAAGGCGCTGTCCACCAGTTTGCCGCTGGGGCTGTTGACCAGCAAATGGGTGTGAATGCCGTGGCCGCCGATGGCAAACACGCTCTTGTGATCGGCCTGTTCACTGGCGCGCACACATAGGCCGCAGAGGATGCAGCGGTTCAGGTCCAGCAGCAGGTCCGGGTGCGTGGCATCCACCGGTCGGTCGGGGTAAAGCTCTTCAAAGTGCGGGCCTTCCATGCCCATGGCATAGGCCGTGGCCTGCAGGCTGCAGTTGCCGCTTTTTTCGCAGGAGGGGCAGAAGTGGTTGCCCTCCACAAACAGCATTTGCAGCATGGTCTTGCGCTGATCGTTGAGTTCGGCCGTGTTGCTTTCCACCTCTTGGCCCGATGCCGCCAGCACGGTGCAACTGGCACCGGTGCGACCGTTGACCTTGATGGTGCAAATGCGGCAGGAACCGGATGCGCCAAAATCCGGATGCCAGCACAGGTGGGGTATGTAATGTCCGGCGCGCGTGGCGGCCTGCAAAATGGACTCGCCTTCTCCAAACTCCACCTCTTCGCCGTCCAGCGAAAAGGTGCCCGGTGTCAGAGCGTCAATGCGCAAGGTGGTACTCATGCCAGGTTCTCCAGGTGGGCGCCGCTGTCATCACGGCCGGTGGCCATGCGCGCCTGCGAGAGTTCGGCGTCCATATCAAAGCCGGGGGCGAAGTGCAGCGACTTCAGATGTTGCTCGTAGGCCGGGCGAAATTTGGCGATGGTGTCGCGCAGCGGGTTGCATGCGGCAGCACCCAGGCCGCAATGGGTGGCGCCATGCATCAGCTTGTCCAACTCGTAGAGCACCTGGATGTCCTCGCTGGAGCCCCAGCCGTTTTTGAGCTTGTCCATGCGCCGCACCACCAGCTCGGTGCCGACGCGACACGGCGTGCAAAAGCCGCAGCTTTCGTGGGCAAAAAACTGGGCAAAGTTGCGCGCTACCTCGAACATGTCGCGCCTGCGGTCAAACACCATGAAGGCACCTGCCGTGGGCACATCCTCAAAGCCGATATGGCGGCCGAAATCGGAGTTGGACAGGCAGACCCCGGAGGGTCCGCCCACCTGCACCGCCTGGGTGTTGCTGGCGCCGCAGTCTTCCAGAATACGGCCTATGCGCGTGCCCATCGGGTACTCGTACAGACCGGGGCGTTCGCAGTCGCCCGACACCGAATGGATTTTGGTGCCGGTGGATTGCGGCGTACCGATCCTGGCCCACCAGTCCCCGCCATTCACCGCAATATGGGTGGCAGCACAGAAGGTCTCGACGTTGTTGACGGTGGTGGGCTGGCCCAGGTAACCTGCCTCTACCGGGAAGGGCGGGCGTATGCGGGGCGTGCCGCGCTTGCCCTCCAGCGATTCGATCAGCGCCGATTCTTCGCCGCAGACATAGGCACCGGCGCCGACGTGGATTTCAATATCAAAGTCAAAGCCGATTCTTCCCTGTATGTCATTGCCCAACAAATGCAGTTCGCGGCGGCGCTGCAGTACCTCCTCCAGAGGTTCCAGCAAATAGCGGTACTCGCCGCGCAGATAGACAAGGCCTTGGCGCGCGCCCACCACCAGCGCAGCGATGGTCATGCCCTCAAATACCGTATCGGCATAGCTGCTCAGCAGCACCCGGTCCTTGAAGGTTCCGGGCTCGCCCTCGTCGGCATTGCACACCACATAGTGGGTCTGGCCATTGAAGTTGCGGCACAGCTGCCACTTGGTTCCGGTGGCAAAACCGGCCCCACCGCGCCCACGTAGTTTGGAGCGTTTGATGTCATCGAGCATGCCCTGCGGCCCACGCGCTAGGGCCGCAGCGATGCCCTTACCGGGTGCGGGTTGCATGCCCAGTTTGATATCGGCCAGGCGGATCTGGTCGTCCACCCGCGACCATTCGGCAGGCCACTGTTCCACCGGCACCTGTGCCTCTATGAGTGCCGCCATGTGCTCGATGCGGGAAGGCGTCAATCGGGTCACCACCTGGTGGTGGTTGATCAGCAAGGCCGGGCCCTGGTCGCACAGGCCGGTACACGAGGTGGTGGCCACGCTGACACGGCCATCCGCACGCATGATGCCGGGCTGCAGCTTGAGCCGCGTGCACAGTGCCTGCAGCAAGGCCTCGCTGCCCAGCATGCGGTCAGTGATGTTGTCGCTGAACAGCACGCGGTACTGGCCTACCGGTTGCGTGTGCAAGAAACGGTAAAAACCGGCCACGCCCTCCACATGGGCCAGTGGCAAATGCAGCGCTTCGGCGATCTGGCGCAGGGCCGGGCGCGAGATCCAGTGCTGCTCTGCTTGCACTTCGCGCAGCACCTGCACCAAGCGGTGTGGCGATTGCTGATGGCGCGTGAGAAGCGTATCAAGCCAGGCATGGGAGCGACGCATAAGGGTGGATTCCTGCAGGAGTTCAGTGGACTGCGCCCACTTTTGTACCACGGACTCGGCCTTTTGTTCTGATCATTGTCATGTCCGCTATGGAACGCGGCAGTTCGGCTGCCCTGCGCCAGCCGGCGATGTAACTCTTTGGTAATTGACCCAACTCAAGAATGGCCCTGATTCTTGCCCGCATGATGTGGCATCGACGTACCATGCAAGGGTAAACCCTAGGTTTCGGGCGCAGCCGCCCGGTGTCGCATGGGGCCTGCACATTCACGCTACCCGCGTGCTTCAGAAAAGAGTTATCCGTGACTAAAACCAAAACCATAGACATCACCGAACTGTGCCTGCGCGACGCGCACCAGAGCCTGCTGGCCACCCGCATGGCGATGGAGGACATGGTGCCGGCCTGTGCTGATATCGACCGGGCCGGCTACTGGTCGGTTGAATGCTGGGGTGGCGCGACCTTCGACGCCTGCATCCGCTTTCTCAACGAAGACCCCTGGGAGCGCCTGCGACAGTTCCGCACGCTGCTGCCCAACTCGCGTCTGCAAATGCTGCTGCGCGCGCAAAACCTGCTGGGCTACCGCCATTACGAAGACTCCGTGGTGGACCGCTTTGTCGACAAGGCGTCCGAAAACGGTATGGATGTGTTTCGCATCTTTGACGCGCTCAACGACATCCGCAATATCAAGCAATCGGTCAAGGCGGTGCGGCGCAACGGCAAGCACGCCCAGGGCACGATTTGCTACACCGTCAGCCCGCTGCACACCACCGAGACCTTTGTCGAGATGGCCGAGCGCCTGCTGGAGCTGGGTTGCGACTCCATCTGCCTCAAAGACATGGCGGCGCTGCTCAAACCGCAGGCCGCCTATGACATCGTCAAGGGCATCAAGACGCGCTGCGGCGAGAGCACGCGCATCCATGTGCACACCCATGCGACCACCGGCGTCACGCTGGTGTCGCTGATGAAGGCGATTGAAGCTGGCGCCGACTGCGTGGACACCGCCATCAGCTCGCTTAGCTTAGGGCCGGGCCACAACCCGACCGAGAGCCTGGTCGCCATGCTGGACGGCACTGGTTATGAGGCCCATCTGGACAAGGCCTGCCTGCATCGCATCAAGGAGCACTTTGCCGTCCTGCGTCCGCGCTACCAGGCCTTTATGTCCAACATCATTGGCGTGGAGACCGACATTTTTGATAGCCAGATTCCCGGTGGCATGATTTCGAACATGGAAAGCCAGCTCAAGCAGCAGGGCGCCGGCGACCGCCTCGCCGAGGTGTTTATCGAAGTGCCGCGCGTGCGCGAAGACGCGGGCTTTCCGCCCCTGGTCACCCCATCGAGCCAGATTGTGGGCACACAGGCCGTGTTCAATGTGCTGATGGGCCGCTACAAGGTGCTGTCCAGCGAGTTTTCTGATTTGATGCTGGGCTACTACGGCAAGACGCCGGGCGAGCGTGACCCCGAGGTGCTGGCGCTTGCTGAGGCCCAGGCAAAAAAGCCGGCGATTACCGAGCGCCCGGCCGATCTGCTCAAGCCCGAATGGGAAGCGCTGCAGGCTGCCGCCGCGGCCCTGCCCGGCTTCAACGGCAGCGAGGAAGATGTGCTGACCTATGCCATGTTCCCGCAGGTGTCCGCCGCCTTCTTCGCCAAGCGCGATCAGGGCCCGCTGAACCTGGGGACCGACCCCGAGGCCGCCAAGCCGGCAGTCGATGGCAAGGGTGCTGCCGACAAGGCCATCAAAACCCCGGTGACCTATGACGTCAAGCTCAATGGCCGCTCGCACCGCGTGTCCGTTACCCCCATTAGCCCCGTTAGCGCTTAAGAAGAACCACCATGACTGTGATGCAAGACAAGATCGAAGAACTGCGCCGCCGCCAGGCCGACAACGAACTGGGCGGTGGTGCCGACAAACAGGCCAAGCAACGCAAGGCGGGCCGCATGACAGCGCGCGAACGCGTGGCCGAGCTGGTGGACGCGGGCAGCTTTGACGAGGTGGGCCAGTTCGCTACCCACAACTCCACCCTGTTTGGCATGCAGGGCAATGCCCTGGCGTCCGATGGCGTGGTCACCGGTGCCGCCTCCGTGGGCGGGCGCCTGGTACACCTGGCCAGCCAGGACTTCACCGTGGCCGGTGGCTCGGCCGGCGAGGTCCACTCCATCAAGGTGGCCGACATCATGAAGGCCTCGCTGCGCGCCGGTTCTCCCTTTGTCTTCATCAACGACTCGGGCGGCGCCCGGGTGCAGGAGGGCATTGGCTCGCTCTCGGGCTACGGCAAGGTGTTCCATGCCAATGTCTTGCTGTCGGGCGCGGTGCCGCAAATCTCGCTGATCTGCGGCCCCTGCGCGGGTGGTGCGGCCTACAGCCCGGCACTGACCGACTTCATCATCCAGACGCGCCAGGCGCAGATGTTCATCACCGGCCCGCAGGTCATCAAGCAGGTCACCGGCGAAGACGTGAGCGCCGAGCAACTCGGCGGCGCCGATGCGCACATGGTGCATTCCGGCGTGATCCACTTCATTGCCGAAGACGACCACCACGCCATCCAGCTCTGCCACAAACTCTTGAGCTTTCTGCCCTCCAACAACCTGGAAGATCCGCCGCAGGTCGAGGGCGACCTGTCGGTCGAACCCAACCCCGCGCTGGAAGCCATCATTCCCGAGGAGAGCAAGCAGGGTTATGACGTGCGCGACGTCATTGCGCAGATTGTGGATGGCGCAGACTTCCTGGAGGTGCAGTCCGGCCACGCCATGAATATCGTGGTCGGCTTTGCCCGCGTCTGCGGTGGCTCGGTCGGCATCATCGCCAACCAGCCCTCGGTGATGGCCGGTGCGCTGGACATCAATGCGTCGAACAAGGCCGCGCGCTTCATCCGCTTCTGCAACGCCTTCAACATTCCGCTGGTCACGCTGGTCGATGTGCCCGGCTTTATGCCTGGCGTAGAGCAGGAATATGGCGGCATCATCCGCCACGGCGCCAAGCTGCTGTTTGCCTATTCGGCCGCCACCGTGCCCAAGATCACCGTGATTTTGCGCAAGAGTTATGGCGGGGCGTATCTCGCCATGTGTGGCAAGGACCTGGATGCCGACCGCGTATTTGCCTGGCCCACCGCCGAGATTGCGGTCATGGGCGCAGAGGGCGCAGCCGAGATCGTGTTCCGCAAGGAAATCAACGAGGCGGCCGACCCGGTCCTGCGCCGTGCCGAGCTGATCAAGGAATACCGCGACACCTTCTCCAACCCCTATGTGGCCGCCGAACTGCGCTTGGTCGATTCCGTGATCGAGCCCAAGCACACGCGCCGCCACATTGCGCAGGCGCTGGAATACCTGCGCATCAAGCGCGTGCCGCGCCCGCACAAAAAGCACGGCCTGATGCCGCTGTAGGACGCCGCCATGACAGTACACAACAACGATGCGCTGGCACTGGTTGCCGAAATGCGTGCGGAAATCGCGGCCCTCACGCAACGCGTGCAGGCGCTGGAACTCAGCGCCGCCAAGGCCGCCGCCGCACCGGCACCCGTCACAGAAGAAGACATGGTCGCCATCTCTGCCGCCGTGGCGGCCTTTCTCGGGGTGCGTGCGCGCATCCGCCAGGTGCGCCTGGTGCACTCCAGCGCCTGGGCCCAGGTCGGGCGCATGGGCACGCACGCCTCGCACCACACACACTGATTGGAAGCACCGTGAAATTACGCATTACCCTGGATGAACGCATGTTTGAGGTCGAGGTTGAGGTGGCCCAAGAAGACCACGCCAACTTGCCGCCGGCCTATCCCGTGGGCACCGCCCGCCTGTCCGGCAGCGCCGCCAGTGGCGCACCCGGTGCCGCCGGCGGTGGTCCGTCCGCCGCCGTGGCCGATGAAAGCAAGGCCTGCCGCAGCCCGGTTTCCGGCATGGTGGTGAAGGTGATTGCCGCCGCCGGTGACAAGATCAAGGCGGGCGACTCGATCCTGGTGCTGGAGGCCATGAAGATGGAAACCAATATCACCGCGCCGCAGTCCGGCGTCATCGCCTCCATCAAGGTGGCGCAGGGCGCCCGCGTGCAGACCGGCGATGTGCTGGTGGAGTTCGTTTAAGTCCCGGCGCGCTGGTGCAACAGGGCCGCAAACGCATCAAAGGCCTTCTGCATCACCGCCGGTTTGTAGGGAAATATGTGGACCGGGTCGGCAGCGTGAATCAGGCCGCGGCTGTCGGCCTCAAACACCAGCAGCTCCCCGTCACGGCCCTGGGTGCAATCAATCGTCACGTAGTCCAGTTGCAAAGCCCTGGCTATTTGAGCTAGCGGTTCCTTAAGGCGAGCAGCAAAGTCCTGCTCAAAGCCTTCCATCGCGCGCTGTTCTTCCAGGCGTTTCTCCGCGCTCTCGGCCATCCCGGCGGACAGGTAGTGCACCATCCAGTGATCGGATATCGCCATGTGGCAGATGTAGGCTGCGCCATCAATCAGCACGATGCGCAGCTTGCGAAACAGCCCATCGGCAGACTGGTAATCCACATACTGCGCCGCGTAATAGGCCGGGGCGGGATGGTCGGCATAGTAGGCCGCTAACTCCCGCACACTGTTGATGCGTTGCAGGCCCTCACCACCCTGGGTGTCTATGGGGCGCAGCGTGATGGGAAAATCCATATCCAGCGCATCGCCCGGGCTCAGCCTCTGTGTCCTGGCCATGTATACGCCGGGAATGGATTTCAGCAACTGGTAGCAACTGTCCCGTGCGCAGTGGGGAATGGCCTGCGGCCGGTTGATCACCGGTCTGGGCCAGCGCTCCATTTGGGTCTCCAGCAGGGCCAGCAGCGGGGCATTCTTGTCGGACTCGCCGACGGCAATAAAGGCGATGTCGTGCTGGGGCAGCGTCTGGGGAAAGGCTTCGCCGGGCAGCAGAAACAGGATGTCGGTCTGTATATCGCTGCCATCCAGCACAAACTCAATCGGCGTGTTGTTCTGCATATTGCCGGGCCCCATGATCACCAGCAGCCGCAAGGAGGGTGTCCGCTCGCTGGCGATGCGGTAGAGGCGCTGGTGCTGCAAGGCACGGGCCTGCATTTGCGCCGCCGCCTCATGCTGGTTGCTCAGCATAAAGACGTGGGCCATTTGCATATAGGTTGGGCCCAGATCGGCATCCTGGTGCACCTGTGCAATCAAGGCCTGCAAAGCGGGCGGGGTCAGGCGCAGCAGGGCGGCCATGGGAAAGACGGTGGGCGGTGTGAACTCGACGAGGGGAATCGCTTGCATGGGACTTGGGCTTTGGCGCGGCGCTCCGGACTATGCCGTCAAGGCGGCCAGTTGCCGACGCAGGCTGGCATTCTCGGCAAGCAAATCTGCAATGCGGGCCTTGAGTGCATCCAAGCTGTCAGCTTCGTCGGCTTGCGCGGCGTCCGTCTTCACCCGCTTTTTGGTATCGCGTACGCGCTTGGCGGCCTGACGCAGTTCGTCCCTGCCGCCCAGGGCCGCAGCAATCTGTTCCTGCTCCGGCAGGGTGGCGACTGCCGCGGCCGCGTTGATCGAGATCGTGCCGGACTTCACTGCGGCCACTACTTCTGCTGCGGCCTGCTTTTGAATTTTCTCGATCATCAGCACCTGGTTGCTGCTCAGTCGCGCTACTTTGGCAAGTTCTTCCCGGCTTTGAACCGGTCCGGCCGTCGTACTGTGGGTCACGCTCGCGGTGGCGAAATGCTCGGTTGTGCCAGCTTCTTCTTTGGACAGCGCCGATGTGCTGGCTGCTTGTCTGTCGGCCAGAATTTCGCGCTTGCGCAGGGCCAGCACGCCGCGTTGAAAGTCCGACACGCTGCGCCGCCCCAGGTGCTGGTCAATCATCCACAGATGCACATCTTCGACCGAATGGAACAGGCTGCTTTGCAGGGTTTGAAACGGGATGCCATGCTTTTGGCAGATGCCATAGCGGTTGTGCCCGTCCACCAGGGTATCGCCCCAAAGCACCAGCGTGTCTCTGCAGCCCTCCTTGAGCAGGCTGCGCTCCAGCGCGTCATGCTCATCGGCGGTGAGCGGGTCGATATAGGCTTTAAGGTCTTCGTTTACAACAATAGGCATGGCTTTTCACCGGATGGGAGCTGAAAATCCCTTGGCTTTGAAAACCGCAAGAGAAGGCTCCCGCAGGACGAATTGCACGAAGTCTTGGGCTGCTTGTGCATCGCGTGCCGAGCTGGCGACTGCGATAGTGTAGGTGGTGGTCTTTTGAAGCGGGGCAGGAAGCGGGCCCAGCAGTTTGACACCGTTGACGGGCAAGATTTCGGTGATTTGCTGGATGCCAAGTTCGACCTCGCCGCGTGCGACAGGTTCGACCACGAAACCAGCCTCTCCCAGCGTAGTCTTGGATTGGACCTGCTGCGCAATGCCAAGCTGCTGCAGCACCGAGGCAAAGTGTTTGCCGCTGGTGCCTTTGGCCGGATTGATATAGGTGATGCTTTTGGCATTGAGCAGGGTGGTGCGCAGCGCATCCGCGCTGGAAATGTCGGGCTCCACTGCCCCAACGCGTATGGCTATGCCCACGCCCACGCTGGCGAGGGGAGTGCTTGCGCTGGGCGCAGTCCAGCCAGAGCGTTCGACTTCACTGGCAACATCCTGCGACAGTATGAGAACGTCGGGCTTGCCGCCCTCGGACAGTCGTTTCAACAGCGACCCAACCGGTGCGAATTCAATCTGCACCCGGTTGCCAGAGTCATGGATGTAGTCCTTCACCAGCGCTGTCATGGGAGCCTGCGCCGCGCCGGCACTCCAGACTAAAAGCTCTGCAGCTTGTGCGTCGAGCGCATGCGTTGCGGCCATAAGCAGCAAAGTTGCTCCGACGACGATCTTCTTTGCCTTATGGGACTTTGGCGTTTGCTGGTTCATGCAGTGGTCCTGGAAATTGGGTAGTGGGAAGCCCATCATGCACGACGGATGGGGTAAGTAATTTTTGCATCCAACCGCGCGCCTGGATGGTGGCCCTGCACTGATGCAATAGTGCCCACTTCGCCGCCAGGCCATTCCCAGCAAGGGCTGGAAAATGGCCGCTGTTCGGGCTGGTACTGACCCCGATTTATTTCAAAGGAAAGTGGTGAATTCTTTGTGACCTGGCGCAAGAAGGGGTACCCCAAATGGTTGAAAATGGGGTTGGCCGTGCGCGTGGCGCACCGGCAAAGGCGCGTGCTTTTGCCATGGGCCTATGAATAACCGAAAGACCCGAACCATGAAACGCGATCGTTCCACAAAAAACTCTAAGAATAGTGAAGTACAGCCCATCAGTCACGATGTGCTGAAAGAAAAATACCTGAAACCCGGTGAAACCGGTTACGCCGACGTTTTTAAACGCGTCGCCCGGGCCCTGGCCAGCGTCGAGAAAGAAGCCGATAGGGCGCGCTATGAGGCCTTGTTCCTGGAAAACCTGTACGCCGGTGCGATTGGCGCCGGGCGCATCATGAGTGCCGCGGGCACCGACATTCAGGCCACCCTGATCAACTGTTTTGTGCAGCCCGTGGGCGATTGCATCCAGGGCGTGGACGATGGCGGCTACCCCGGCATTTATGAGGCCCTGCGCGAGGCCGCCGAGACCATGCGCCGTGGCGGTGGTGTGGGTTACGACTTTTCGCGTATCCGCCCCAAGGGTGCGGACGTCAAGGGCACGCATTCCCAGGCCTCCGGCCCTTGCAGTTACATCAATGTGTTTGACCAATCCTGCTCCACCGTGGAGAGCGCCGGCGCCCGCCGTGGCGCCCAGATGGGTGTGCTGCGTATTGACCATCCGGACGTGCTGGAGTTCATCACCGCCAAGCGCACACCAGGTCGCTGGAACAACTTCAATGTGTCGGTCGGCATGCCCGACGCCTTTATGCGCGCACTGGACGAGAACCAGCCTTGGGAACTGGTGCACCGCGCCAAGCCCGGCGCCGACCTGATGGCCAGTGGCGCCTACCAGCGTGCCGACGGCCTGTGGGTCTACCAGACGCTGCAGGCGCGCGCGCTGTGGGACACGGTGATGAAGTCTACCTACGACTTTGCCGAACCCGGCATCCTGTTCCTGGACCACATCAACCAGGACAACAACCTGTCTTACTGCGAAGACATTGCCGCCACCAACCCATGCGGCGAGCAACCCTTGCCGCCCTATGGTTGCTGCGACCTTGGCCCCATCATCCTGACGCGCTTTGTACGCCACGCCTTTGGCTTCGACGGCATTGCAGACTTTGACTTTGACGCCTTTGCTAAGTCGGTCGCCACCCAGGTGCGCGCCCTGGACAATGTGCTTGACGTGACCTTTTGGCCGCTGGAGCAGCAACGGGCCGAATCCGCCGCCAAGCGCCGCATCGGCGTCGGCTTCACCGGCATGGGCAACGCCCTGACCATGCTCTGCCTGCGCTACGACTCCTTAGAGGGTCGTGAGATGGCCAAGAAAATCGCCACCTGCATGCGCGATGCGGCCTACCGCGCCTCGGTCGAGCTGGCCCAGGAAAAGGGCAAGTTCCCCAAATTCGATGCCGACGGTTATCTAGCCCCTGGCACCTTTGCCAGCCGCCTGCCGGCCGACATTCAGAAGTCCATTCGCAAGCACGGTATCCGCAACAGCCATCTGCTGTCCATCGCCCCCACCGGAACGGTCAGCCTGGCCTTTGCCGACAATGCCTCCAACGGCATCGAGCCGGCCTTCTCCTGGATGTATCGCCGCAAGAAGCGCGAGTCCGACGGCACGACCAGTGAATACGCGGTGGAAGACCATTCCTGGCGTCTGTACCGTGAACTCGGTGGCGACGTCAACAAGCTGCCCGAGTATTTTGTCTCGGCGCTGGAAATGGCGGCCTCCGACCACATCGCCATGATGGAAGCGGTGCAACCGCTGGTAGACACTGCCATCTCCAAGACCGTCAATGTGCCCGCCGACTACCCCTACGACGACTTCAAGGGCCTGTATCAGCAAGCCTGGCGCGCGCGCCTCAAGGGCTTGGCCACCTACCGCCCCAATGCCATCCTGGGCTCGGTGCTCGACACCGGTGCGGTGACCAAACCGGCAGCACCGGTGGAAGTGATCGTGGATCCCATGCGCACCGTGATCGACAAACGCCCCAAGGGCGGCCTGTCGGCCGTGGCTGAGAAGGTGGAGTACTGGACGCAAGAAGGCCACAAGACCCTGTACCTGGTGGTGTCCTTCCTGCCCGTCGCCAAGGCTGACGGTAGCGGCACCCTGCAGCGCGCCATTGAATTCTTTATGCCCCTGGGCCAGAGCGGCGAGTCGCAGCAGTGGATCACCTCCAGCATGCGCCTGATGTCCCTGGCCGCCCGCGGCGGCTTTTTGGAGCGCGCCCTGGGCGACATGCGCAAGGTCGCCTGGGACCGTGGCCCGGTGCGCCTGGGTACCTACCAGAAGGCCGATGGCTCCCTGGTGCCGCTGTGGCACGACTCGGAAGTGGCGGCCATTGCCTATGCGTTGCAGCAAATCATTGCCCACCGCAACGAAAGCCCTGCCGTCCATGCAGAGGCCGCCGCTGCCGCCGAAAAGGCCCTTAGCATTCCCGCCTCGCCTCCGGCCATGGTCGGCAAGAAGTGTGGTGAATGCGGCGCCTACGCCGTCATCCGAAAGGACGGCTGCGATTACTGCACCCAGTGCGGCCATGTCGGGACTTGTGGATAAGGCTGGTCTTGTGTCCGCCATGGACATGGCGGACCTGGCCGCGACGTTGATGCAGTCGCGCCAGACCATATTGCCCAAGCGCCTGACCGAGCCTGGGCCGGATGCAACACAACTGCAGCAGATCTTGAACGCTGCGGCCTCGGCACCTGACCACGGGCAACTGCTGCCGTGGCGCTTGGTGCTGGTGCCCACCGATGTGCGCGGCCTGCTGGCCGAGCAGTTTGCCGCTGCCCTGCAGGAGCGCGATGCCGCGGCCCTGCCCGAACAAATGGAGCAGGCGCGTGAAAAAGCCTTTCGTGCGCCCTGTCTGATGCTGTTGGTGGTGGATGGCGCAAAGGGCGACCCGGAGGTGGGTCTGGCCGAGCGCCTGCTGTCGGCCGGTTGCTCCGTGCAAAACCTGCTGCTGATGGCCACGGCTCTGGGCTTCGGTTCGGCGCTGACCAGCGGCAAAGCCCTCAAGGCCGCGGGCCTGCGCCGCCTGTTTGCACTTTCCGCAAGCGATCAGGCCCTGTGCTTTGTCAGCCTGGGAACGGCCCAATCACGTAAGCCCGCCCGCCTGCGGCCTACAGTGAGCGACTTCGTCAGCCACCTCACACCGGAGCAGGGTGTGCAGCCTGGCTTGGACCTTTCCAAACCGGAGGCACCGTCTGGGCTTTTCTAGGCCAGCGTCTCTAATCTGCTGCGCTGCAGCAAAAAAGTCTTGCAGGCGGGGGAAATCGACGTAAGATGCGTTCCATGCTGCACTGCAACATTAATTCCCAAAGCGGGTATGTAGCGCAGAATTTTCTTAACCCTTTTGGAGAATTTTATGACCGCTACGACCCTGAACGTTGAACAAATCCTGGCCGCCAACAAAACCGCTGTGGCCGACGCCCAAGCCCTGGCTGCTTCCGCTTTCGCCGGTTTTGAAAAGCTGGTGGCCCTGAATCTGGCCACCACCAAGTCTGCCCTGTTCGACACCAGCGCTGATTTCACTTCCGCCTTCAGCGCTAAGAACCCAGCCGACGCTCTGGCTGCCCAGGCTTCCCTGGTCAAGCCCCTGGCCGAAAAGACCATTGCCTATGGCCGCGAGGTCTACGCCATCGCGACCGGTACCGTCGCTGAACTCAGCATAGCTGCCGAAGGCAAGTTGGCTGAAGCACAAAAGACCTTGGCGACCTCGCTGGAAGAAATGGCCAAGAACGCACCCGCCGGTACCGAATCCATGCTTGCCGTGGTGAAGTCGGCTGTGGCCGCCAGCCAGAACGCGATGGACTCTGCCAAGGCTTCCGCCAAGAAGGCAGTTGAAGCCGCCGAGAAGCAAGTCGCCGCAGTGACCGACAACGCCCTGAGCGCAGTCAAGACCACCAGCCGCAAGAAGTAATTCCTACGCGTGTTCGGGGCCTTGTGCCCCGACAAAAAAAGCCGCCAGATGAGAAGTCTTGGCGGCTTTTTTGCGGCCGTTTTTCGTCCCTGCGTTTACAGGGTCAGGCTGGACGCCACGTCGCGCTCAAACTGGGCCATCGCCGCATCGGTCAGGGCATCACCGGCCCAGGCCGCCAGACTGGCCGGGGGCAGGGTGACGGCGGCGCCGCCGCAGGCAATGAGTTGGGTCAGCACCTCGGGCGATTTGATGCTGGCGGCCAACAGCGCCGGGCCACCGGCTTGTTGCACCGCTACGCAGGCCTGCATAAACGGCCAGACATCGCGCCCGTCCGCCGCCAGACGGCCGACATAGGGCGCCACATACTGCGCCTGCTGCGCCTGCGCCCACAGCAGTTGAACCGGGTTGGAGAGGCCGGTCAGCAAAATGGGCTGTTGCTGGGTGCGCATGGCCGCTATGCAGCCCAACCAATCCGAGTGGCAGGGCAGCTTGATGGTGAGCGTGACGCCCGCATCGGCGGCCGTGCGCTGCAGGCTGGTCTGCCACTGTAGGGCCTCGCTCACATCGGGGCGGGGCAGTTGCAGCATCAGCTCGGCCAGGCCGACATCGGCCACCGCCTGCAGCAGGCCGGTGTAGGTGGCCAGCGTGACGGGAAGGCCGGCCTGCAGCACCAGGGTCGGATTGGTGGTGACCCCCTGAGCCTTCGGGCAGCCTGCGGGCAGTGCCCAGGAAGCCGCGACTGCGGAGTCGAGAAATACTTTCAAACCAGAGCCTCGTGTTGGAAAAAGTGATTCCTTAATGTAGTGGCAAAATCGCCCCTGTCCGACCCTCAGTCGGCGTGCAGCAATGCTGCTTCTCAATCCTCAACACCTGTTGGCAGGCACACCATGACCTCGATTTACGTACTCGGCGAAGCTTTGATGGACTGCGTCGCCACGCCCGACGGGCTGCTGCGCCCCCATGTGGGCGGCAGCCCCTTTAACCTGGCCCGTGCCGCTGCCCTGCGTGGTGCCAGCGTGGCTTTTTTGAACCGTTTCTCGCAAGACCAGTTTGGCGAGCAAATGCAGGCGCAACTGAACAAGGACCAGGTTCAGATGGTGTTGGGCAGCAGCCGCTTGCCGACCTCGCTGGCGGTGGTGCAGGTCAAGGACGGCCAGCCCAGCTACGGCTTCTACCGCGAGGGCATTGCCGACCGCGACTACAGCGTGGACGAGGTGCTGCTGGCACTCTCGCAACAGACGCCTGGCGTGCTGCACACCGGCTCCCTGATGTTGGTGCCGCCCGAACACCACAAGGTGCTGGCCGTGCTGCAAGGTGCCAAGGCGCAGGGTTGGACCATTAGCGTGGATGTGAATTTGCGGCCCAAGCTGGCGGCCGACCTGGGAGCCTATGTGGTGGCGGTGCAGCAGGTGGCGGCCCTGGCCGACTGGATCAAGGCCAGCGACGAAGACCTTGAACTGCTGGGTTTTGGTGCGGCCAACAAGAACACGGCCGCCGACATTGCCAAGTCTTTTGCCGCCCAGGGTGCCAGCCGCATTGCGCTGACCTTTGGTGGTGACGGCGCCTGGCTCAGCGTGAACGGACAGACCGCGCAGGATGGCGTGCCGCAGGTGCGCGTGGTGGATACCGTGGGTGCGGGCGACACCTTCTGGGGCAATTGCCTGGCCGACTGGACATTGCAGCCAGACAACGCTGCCGCGCGTGTGCAAGACACCCTGAAAAATGCCATGCGTGCGGCTGCTATCAACTGCAGCCGCGCCGGTTGCCAGCCGCCTAGCCGGGCCGAGCTATTCGGACAGGCGCAGCAGCAGCAATAGCAGCAAACACCACCGGGGCTCACGATGCAACTCACCATTAATGGCCAGACCCTGGAGGTGGATGCCGAACCGGAAATGCCGATTCTGTGGATGCTGCGCGATGTGCTCCATCTTACTGGTACCAAGTTCGGCTGCGGCATTGCCGCTTGTGGCGCCTGCACCGTGCAGCTTGATGGACAGGCGGTGCGCTCCTGCGTGCTGCCGGTTTCCGCCGCTGCAGGCAAGACCATCACCACGATTGAAGCGCTGGCCAAAGACGGTGTGTCCCATCCCCTGCAGACCGCCTGGATTGCCGAGCAGGTACCGCAATGCGGCTACTGCCAAAGCGGCATGCTGATGGCCGCTGCCGCCCTGCTGGAAAAGAACAAACATCCGAGTGACGCCGACATCGATGCTGCCATGACCAATATTTGCCGCTGCGGCAGCTACCAGCGCGTGCGTGCCGCCATCCACCGCGCAGCGCTTGCCATGCGCGGGAGTGCCGCATGAGGCGCCGCAGCTGGATCTTGAGTGCCCTGGGTGCCACCGGTGCCTTGGTGGTGGGCTGGGGCATTCTGCCGGCGCGCTCGCGCCTGGGCACACCGGCCACCATGCTGCCCACCGAGGGCGATGTGGCACTCAATGGCTGGATCAAGATTGGCAAAGACGGCGGCGTCATCCTGGCCATGCCGCGCAGCGAAATGGGGCAGGGCGTACATACCGGCCTGGCCATGCTGGTGGCCGAAGAACTGGATCTGCCCTTGAGCCGGGTGCGGCTGGAGCAGGCCACGGCCGACAAGATTTATGGCAACGTCCGCATGCTGCTGGCCTCGCTGCCGTTTCATCCGCTGGAGTCCGAAGGTACAAACAAGCCTGCAAAAGTGCGCCTGGGCGAGTGGATGGTGGGCAAGATTGCGCGCGAGCTGGGTATCAACGCCACCGGCGGTTCCTCCAGTCTGGCCGACGCCTGGGATGTCGTGCCGTTGGCCGCGGCCGCAGCCCGTGCGGCATTATTGGGTTCGGCTGCTGCGCGTTGGCAGCTACCGCTGTCGGAACTGCGTGTGGTGGAGGGTCGGGTGCAACACCCCTCCGGCAAAAGCGCGCACTTTGGCGAATTGGTGGCAGACGCCCTGCAAAACCCCGCACCCACCGTGCTAAAGGACCGCAAGGACTGGAGGCTGATTGGCCAGAGCGCGCCACGTCTGGATATTCCGGCCAAGGTCGTTGGCCGGGCCCGCTTCGGCATCGACGTGCGTCTGCCCGGCATGCTGTTTGCATCCGTGCGCATGTGCCCCATGCTGGGTGGGACGGTGGCCACGCTCGATGACAAGGCCGCGCTGGCCCTGCCCGGAGTGAAGCAGCTGGTGCGCCTGGATGCGGTGGCCGGTTCCACCGAAGGTTTCGCCGTGGTGGCAAAGACCAGCTGGCATGCCCGTACCGCCGTGCAGGCGGTGATCGTGCAATGGCAGCAGCGCAAGGAGGGCGGTCTGGATTCGGAGCGCATCCAACAAAACCTGCTGAATACGCTGAAGACCGAGTCCGGCCATACTTTTTATGAAAAAGGCGATGCCGCAGCGGCCGAAACCGGCGCTGCCCGCGTCATTGAGGCCACGTACACCGCACCCTATCTGGCCCACGCCACCATGGAGCCCATGAATTGCACGGCGCGGTTCTTGGACGGCAGGCTCGAGGTCTGGGCGCCCACCCAGGTGCCCGGCTTTGCCCGCGGTGTGGCGGCCAAGGTCGCCGGTATCGATGTGGACCATGTCACCCTGCACGTCAGCTACATGGGCGGCGGTTTTGGCCGCAGGCTGGACATCGACTTTGTGGCGCAGGCGGTGCGCGTGGCCATGGCCTGCAACGGTCTGCCGGTGCAACTGCTGTGGTCGCGTGAGGAAGACACCACGCACGACTTTTACCGCCCCCTGCATGTGGCGCAACTGAGTGCGGCGGTCGATGCCCAAGACCGGATCAGCAGCCTGCGCATCCACTCCGCAGGGGATGCCATCAGTCCTCGCTGGATGGCGCGCGGCCTGCCCGCGTTGGCCGGTCCATTCGATACTCCGGACAAGAGCACGGCCGAGGGCCTGTTTGATTTGCCCTACGGTTTTGCGCACCAGCACATGGCCCATGTGGCCACACGCTCCGGCGTGCCGGTGGGCTTTTGGCGCTCGGTCGGGCATTCACACAACGCTTTCTTTTCCGAGTGTTTTATCGACGAGCTGGCCTTTGAAACCCAACAAGATCCGTTGGCCTTCCGACGCGCCCTGCTCAAGGACTCGCCGCGCCATCTGGCGGTGCTCAATCTGGCCGCCGAAAAAGCCGGCTGGGGAACGCCGCTGCCCGCAGGCCATGCGCGCGGCATTGCTCTGCACGAATCCTTTGGCTCCATCGTCGCCGAGGTGGCCGAGGTGTCGCTGCAGGACGGCAAGCCACGCGTGCACCGTGTGGTCTGCGCCGTGGACTGCGGCACCGTGATCAACCCGGCCCTGGTGGCGCAGCAAATGGAAAGCGCCGTGATCTTTGGCCTGACGGCGGCACTGTATGGCCGCATCGACATTGTGGACGGCGTGGTGCAGCAGCGCAATTTCGACAGCTATTCCATGCTGCGGCTGGCACAGGCGCCGCTGGTGGAAACCTGGGCCATGCCCAGCAGCCTTGCGCCTACTGGTGTGGGCGAGCCGGGTCTGCCGCCGCTGGCACCGGCCGTAGCCAATGCCTTGTTTGTGCTGACCGCCAAGCGCCAGCGCGCACTGCCCCTGCAGGTCTGAGCCGGCTCAAGCCGAGTACATTCAGGCCCAGCAGATCGTACCCATGCGGGCGTACCAGTCTGGTAGGCGCTCATGCACGGCCGCCTCTATGCGGTTGCGCCGGATCTTCATGGTCGGGGTGAGCAGCCCGTTTTCTATGGACCAGGGCTCGGGGGCTATCACCAGCATGCGCAACTGTTCCTGGTCAGAAAGCGCTGCGTTCACCTTTTGCAGCAGCTGCGTGAGTTCGCGCTCCACCTCGGCGCGGATCTCGGCTGCACCCAGACTTGGGCGCAATTCCTCGGACAGCACCACCATGGCATAGGCCGAGGGCTGGCCCACACCCGAGACCATGCTCAATTCGATCATCGGATGGGCATTGAGCAGGTTTTCTATCGGCGCCGGTGCCACGTATTTGCCTTTGGAGGTCTTAAACAGTTCCTTGACCCGACCGGTGAGCCTGAGCAGGCCCTGGTCACTGCGCTCACCCCGGTCACCGGTGCGGAAAAAGCCGTCGGAGGTAAACACCTCAGCATCGAGTTCCGGCTGCCGGTAGTAGCCCACCATGGTGCCGGGCGACTTGATCAGGACTTCTCCCTCCTCACTGAGTCGCACCTGCACGCCGGCCATGGGCACGCCGACGCAGCCCGGCGCGTTGAAGTGGGGCGTGGATACATGCGAGTAGGCAAAGTCCTCGGTCATGGCGTAGCCTTCCATCAGGTTCAGGCCCAGACGGCGGTACCAGTCAATCAGCTCGGGCGGAATCGGCGCCGAGCCGCTGGCTGCCAACTGCACCTGGTCCAGACCCAGGCCCTTGAGCACCTTGCGCCCGACGATGCGCCCCAGGATTGGAATGCGCAACAGGCGATCGAGCTTTTTGGCCGGCATCTTGTGGAACACGCCGTGCTGGAACTTCAGCCACAGGCGCGGCACCGACTGGAACAAATTGGGCCGGGCCCGGTACAGATCCTGCAAAAAAGTATCCAGGGATTCGGCAAAGTACACATGGGTACGCCCATCCACCAGTGCCGTGCACTCGATCCAGGAACGTTCAAAAATATGCGCCAGCGGCAGGTAAGACAGAACCCGCAGCTCGACCTCGGGCCCCAGTGTTTGCTGCAGGTACTGGTGCATGCCGACACTGGCTGCCGTGGCACCGGCAAAGCTGTGCATCACGCCCTTGGGCTGACCGGTGGAGCCAGAGGTGTACATCAGGATGGCGATGTCAGACGCTGCGCGCTGCACCCGCCCGGTGAGCGGCGAGGTGCGGCAGGCGATCGCATCCCAGCCTTCGAATGGTGTGGCCGGTGCCAGCGGCATGGCGATGCAGCGCAGGCCCGATGGAATCGCCAAGGCTTGTTGCTCCCAGGTGTCGAGCTTGCCCACAAACAGTAGGCTGGCGCCGCTGTGGTCCAGCACGTAGCGTATGGTCTCGGCGCTTTCGGTCGGAAAGATGGCCACCGTGGTGCCACCGGCCAGCCAGATGGCCAACTCGGCAATAAAGAAGTGCGCGCAATTCTTGGACAGGATGGCAATGCGCGCGCCCGGCTCCAGCCCCAGGGACTTGATATGCGTGGCCATGCGGCGCGCCTGGTCCATGGTCTGCGCCCAGCTGTAGTCCTTGACCTTGCCGCCACCTACGGGCTGCGTCAGAAATACCTTGCTGCCCCATGCAAGTTCGTGCGCGTAGACGTAGTCCAGAATCAGTTTGCCAGCCTCCATGGGTTTCTCCTTGAGTCATTGTGGGTCTATCTGGCATTTTCCAGATATTTATGCGTTCCGGTTCGGTGCTTTCCCTAGCCTGCGCCATGTTCCAATGGCGGGATGAATCCTGATGCGAAAAAGCTGTGGCGCGCGCCGCAATGGGCGTTTGCCATTTTATTGGCGCTGCTGGGCATGTTGGGGCCGTTTTCCATAGACACCTACTTGCCGGCCTTTGCCGGCATTGCCCGCTCGCTGGACGCCACGCCGGTGCAGATGCAGCAGACGCTGTCGGCCTATTTGTTCGGCTTCGCCTTCATGAGCCTGTTCCATGGCTCCATCTCCGACAGCCTGGGCCGCAGGCCGGTGGTGCTGTGGGGGCTGGCGGTGTTTACTTTGGCCTCTATGGGCTGCGCGCTGTCGCAGAGTATTGGACAACTGATATTTTTTCGCACAGCGCAGGGGCTTTGCACCGGAGCGGGCATTGTGGTGTCGCGCGCCATCGTGCGCGACATGTACCCACCCTCGCAGGCACAAAAGGTGATGAGCCAGGTGACCATCTTCTTTGGCGCGGCGCCAGCGATTGCGCCCATGCTGGGTGGCTGGCTGCTGGTGCACAGCAATTGGCAGGCCATCTTCTGGTTTCTGTGTGGCGTGGGCGTTCTGTTGTGGTTCGCCAATTACCGCTTTTTGCCGGAAACCCTGCATCTGGAGCAGCGCCAGCCCTTTCACCCCCGCAATCTGCTGGCAGGTTATTGGAAGCTGGGCTCCGACCCGCGTTTCTTTATGCTGGCGCTGGCCAGCGGCATTCCGTTCAATGGCCTTTTCCTCTATGTGCTGAGCGCGCCGGTGTTTTTGGGTGAGAGTCTGGGCCTGCCGCCCGAGCACTTTTTCTGGTTCTTCATGCTCAGCATTGGCGGCATCATGTCGGGTGCCTGGGTCAGCGGCCGGGCGGCGGGCAAGCTCGTACCCAAGCGCCAGATCCGCAACGGCTTTGCCGTCATGCTGACAATAGGGTTGCTGAATCTGGTTGCCAATGTACTGTTCAAGGCCGACGTGGCCTGGTCGTTGTTGCCCATCGCCATCTTTGCCTTTGGCTGGGCCATGATGGTGCCTGTGGTGACCCTGCTGGTGCTGGACCTGCACCCCGAGCGCCGCGGCATGGCGTCCAGCCTGCAGATGTTCATAGGCTCCACCGCCAATGGGTTGGTGGCGGGTGTGGTGTCGCCGCTGGTGATGCATTCCCCCGTAGCCCTGGCGGCGACCTCGCTGTCGTTGATGGGCCTGGGTCTGTGTTCCTGGCTGTTGATCCGCCGCCGCTGGCCAGCCATCGGGCAGCATATATTGCATGTTTGAGTGTGTGCAGTAGAAGCGCCGTCGCTAGAATGAACGACAAATAAATAGATCGGCACGAACCCAAAGCAGGTTCGATCCGACCTTCGGCATGGCGGAGCCGGTGGACTGGGCTCCTTTGCCCTTCAAATGGCCCGTGCCAAAGAGCTGGGCGCCGAACGGGTGATTGATTCAGCCGCAGCAACTTTGCCGATCAACTGCGCGATATGGATGCGGTCATTGACACGGCAGGTGGCGCCACGCAAGACGTTTCCCTGCCACGAATTCCCGCTTGCCGAAGTACGTGACGTGCATGAGCGTGGCGAGGCCAGAACGCTGGTGGGCGCACGGTGTTGCGCGTTCTTGGGTAAGATGGATATACTGTACAAAAAAACAGTATTAAAGCTCTTTTATGCCTGCCTTAGCGAGTCGCTCCTTTGTTGATGTACACGACATCCATGCCGATGTCTGGCATGCGCACGCGCTCTCGCACGCGGCACTGCCGGTGATCGCCACGGGCGACGCCACACTGGACGCGCAGTTGCCCGGCGGTGGCTGGCCCATAGGCGCCTTGATAGAAATTGTGCAGCCGCCCGGTGTGCACAGCGAGTGGCGTTTGCTGCTGCCGGCACTGGCGCAGTCCGGTCACGGTCCGGTGGTGCTGGTGGGGGCGCCGCATCTGCCGTTTGCGCCCGCCCTGGCCGCTCAGGGTTTGGCGGCGCAACGTCTGTTGTGGGTGCGTACACCGGTGGCGGCCGCGCGGCTTTGGGCCTGCGAGCAGGCCTTGCGCTGCGCCGATGTCAATGCCGTGCTGGCCTGGCTGCCGCAGGCCCGCAGCGATCAGTTGCGGCGTCTGCAAATGGCGGCCACCGAATACCGCAAGCTGTTGTTTGTGATGCGACCGGCCCAGTCGCAGGCCGATGCCTCACCGGCCGCCCTGCGCCTGCAGCTCCAACCGCAAACCGCCACGCAGCACGCCGATGCCACCGTCGCAGTCGATGGGCTGGAGCTCCAGCTGCTCAAGCGCCGTGGCCCGCCGCTGGACCAGTCTGTGTATTTGCAGGCCCGGGCTGGACCCATGAAGCTCTTGCTGGCCGCCGCTCATGCACTGGATTGCAGTACAGCGCGCGCCTGAGGCGGGCGGCGGGTCAGGCGTGGTGGCCGGGGATGCGCCCGCGCTGGTGGATGTAGACCAGGCACTGGACTGGTGGGCCTTGCAGTTCACGCCCCTGGTGGCGCGTGTGGAAGGCTCGCTGGTGCTCGAAGTCTCCGGCAGCGAACGGCTGTTTGGTGGACGTGCTGCCCTGCTGCAGCGCTTGTTTGAGTCCGATGCTCCGACCGTGACATTGCGCCATGCCCAGGGCGCCACCTCTCTGCTGGCGCTGGCCCGCCTGTGGGCGCAGACACCGGACGCGTCCCTTAACGCCTTGCCGCTGCAGGCACTGGCCGCTGCGCGAGTACATCTGCCCACCTTGATGCGCCTGGGCTGCAGCAACTGGGGCCAGCTGCGGGCCCTGCCGCGCGCCGGCCTGGTGCGGCGCTTTGGAGCCGGTCTAGTGGATGCGCTGGACCGGGCCTATGGCACGCGCCCCGAGCTCTATCCCTGGTTGACGCTGCCCGATGTGTTTGATGCGCCGCTGGAGTTGTCGGCCGCTGTGGAGGCCGCGCCGGCCCTGCTGTTTGGCGCACGCCGACTTCTCTCGCAGTTGCTGGTCTGGTTGCGAGCGCGCCAGCGCGGCGTTTTGGCGCTGGAGTTGCTGTGGGAACTCGATGCACGCCGCTCCAACGCCCTGCATGTGGACGCCCACCATCTGGGCAGCGGCCAGGGTCGCCTGGAGCTGCGTACCGCCCAGGCCACGCAGGACATGCAGCATCTGCAGCGCTTGCTGGGCGAGCAACTGGCACAGGTGATCCTGCCCGCGCCGGTGCTGTATTTGCGGCTGCGCAGCCTGCAAACCCAGACGCTGGCAGGCGAATCGCACAGCCTGCTGCCCGAAGACCAGCGCCAGGGCGACAGCCTGCACCAGATGCTGGAGCGGCTGGGCGCGCGCTTAGGTCCTGAGCACATTCTGTGCGTGCAGCCGCAAGCCGATCACCGTCCCGAAGCCATGCAAACCTGGTCGCCCTGGAAGCCGCAGCCAGCCGTGCAGGCCAGTGCAGGCGAGATGAGCGAGCAGGCGGCGCTCCTGCCCACTTGGCTGCTGGAGCTGCCGCAGCCGCTGGCAGTGCAGGGCCAATGCCCGCAGTACCACGGCCCCTTGACCCTGTTGGCCGGGCCGCAGCGACTGGAAAGCGGCTGGCTGGAGGCAACGGTATTGCGCGATTACTTTATCGCCCGCAGCGAACATGCGGGTCTGGTGTGGATTTACCGCGAACGCCTGGATCAGAACCCGCACTGGTATTTACACGGCCTTTACGCCTGAGCGCAGGGGCTTGTGTAAACCGGATTTTTTTCCTGGCGTTATAAGTGAAGGCTTCACAAATCCTTGTGAATCGCCATCAATCTCTTAGAAAGAATTTCGATGAAAACTAAAATTCGCGTGTTGGCAATTGCCCTGGGTCTGTTCTGTGCAGCATCGGGTTTTGCCCAGACATCGGCAGCTGATGCCATGAAATCTGCCACCACGGCGGCCACGGGTGCAGCCACCACGGCCGTGAATAACGCCAAGACCAATGCGGCCGCTGCGGTTGCTGCCAAGGTCAACCCGCCCGCAGCCGCTCCGGCCCCTGCAGCAGCGCCTGTTGCGGCACCCGCCAAGGCGGCCGTGGCCGGTGGCGCCGGCAAGGTCTGGGTCAACACCAGTTCCAAGACCTACCATTGCGAGGGTTCCAAGTTCTATGGCAAGACCAAGAACGGCGAATACATGACCGAAGCCGACGCCAAGGCCAAGGGCAACCACGCCGTCAAGGGCAAGGCCTGCTCCAAGTAATCGGACGGCGCCTTAGCGTGCGCCGGGAGAGTTCCCAAACACCGGAATGCTGGCCATCAGCTGTTGGTCTGCCGTTTTTTGCTGCTGTGGATTGAGCACTGCGTACAAGGTCTGTGCCTTGCGTTCAATTTTGCGGATGGAATCCAGCCGGTTCTGCAGCTTGGTGGCCATGCGCTCCACCTGCTGTGGTGCGCTTTCAGTCTGGTGCGCGGACAGCGGTGTTTCTGAAAAAAACAGGGCGCTATAGGCCTTCACGCTGTCGGAATAGCCTGCCCACGCTGGCTGCTGTGCATCCGTCAACTGCAGGCCATCGTGGAGCTGGTTCAGATCCCCTGCATAGCGCACGGTTTGTGTCGGCTGAATGGACATGACACGCTCTGTGCCCGATGGCGCCAGGGAGACGGTGTTGCTGAGTTGGACCTGCGCATGGCACAGGGCAGGCAAGAAGAGCAGGGTGCTCCAAAGGCTTGAGCGCATATTGTCCTTTATAGGGTTGATCGTAAGCCCTGCAGACTAGACCATGCGCCTCAAGGCCGTGCTGGCAATACGCCAGCCCCGGACAATTACAGACTGTGCGTAACCAGCTTGAAGTCTGGGTCTTCGGGGTAGCTCTTGACCTGGTAGCCCAGGCCACGCATCAGCTTGAGCATGCCCCCGTTATTGGCCAGCACCAGTCCCTCAATTTCTGCCAGACCCTTGTCGCGGGCCACGTCCATGATGCTTTCCATCAGGCGCGAGCCCATGCCCTTGCCGTTGAAGTCATCGGCCACCACCAGCGCAAATTCGCAGCTCGACTGGTCGGGGTTGGTGACATAGCGTGACACGCCGACGATGCGTTCGGTCTCGGTGATATCGCCTTCGGGTGAGGCCTTGCGTTCCTTGACCACGGCGACCAGGGCCATTTCACGGTCGTAATCGATCAGGGTAAAGCGCGCCAGCATGCTGGGCGGTAGCTCGGCCATGCTCGAGACAAAGCGGAAATAGCGGCTCTCGGGCGAGAGTTCGTTGACCAGTTTTTTGAGCATGGTGGCATCGTCCGGGTGGATAGGCCGGATCAGGTATTCACCGCCGCCGCGCATGGGCAGGGTCTTTTCGTAGCGTGCCGGGTAGGGCAGGATGGAGAGGTGGTTGTAGTCGCTGGCGCGGCCGTTGGTGGCTTGTGGCGCGCTGTCGATGACGATGCGCGCATCCACAGCGACGGCGCCCGACTCATCGACAATGATGGGGTTGATGTCCATCTCGCGCAGATGCGGCAGCTCGCACACCATTTCCGACACGCGCAGCAGCACCTGCTCCAGCGCGTCCATGTCGATGGCGCTGGCGCCGCGCCATTCGCCCAGGGTTTCGGCCACACGCGAGCGGTCAATCAGGCGGCGTGCCAGAAACTGGTTGAGCGGTGGCAGCTCCATGGCGCGGTCATTGAGCAACTCGATCATGGTGCCGCCCGCACCAAACACAATCACCGGGCCGAACGGGTCGTCGGTGACCAGGCCGACATAGATTTCGCGGCCGCGTCTGGCGTGCGCCATCTTCTGCACCGTGACGCCGTTGATTCGGGCCGTGGGTTGGATGCGCTTGACGCGCTCCACCATGTCGTTGTAGTTGTCGCGCGCGCTGGCCGCGTTCATGATGTTGAGCGCCACGCCCTGTACGTCGGACTTGTGGCTGATGTCGGGCGAGTCGATCTTGAGCGCCACCGGATAACCCAGTTGCGCCGAGATCATCATGGCCTCGTGTGCATTGCGCGCCAGAATGGTTTGCGTGACCGGAATATGGAAGCAGGCCAGCAGGGTCTTGGACTCCATTTCGGTCAGCACCTTGCGCCGCTCGGCCAGCACGCTCTCTATGATCAGGCGCGCGCCCTCGATGTCGGGCTTGCCCAGGGCCGACAGGGGCGGCGGTGTCTGCTGCAGCAGGCGCTGGTTTTGGTAGAAGGTGGCGATATTGCCAAAAGCGCCGACCGCCGCCTCGGGCGTGCGGAAGGTGGGGATGGCGGCTTCGTTGAGCGCGACGCGCGCCTCGCCCACGGTGGCGTCGCCCATCCAGCACGACAGCAGCGGTTTGCCCATGGATCGCTTGATGTCGGCCAGGGCCTTCGCGATGCCCATGGAATCGCTGCCGGTCTTGGGTGAAAAAATTACCAGCACGCCATCTATGGCTGCGTCATGGTCTGCGGCCACGATGGCAGCCTTGTAGTGTTCGGCGTTGGCATCTTCCGACAGGTCTATCAGGTCGGTGAGAGACGCCAGTTCCGGAATCAGCGGTTTGAGCTCGGCCGCGGCCTGGGGCGAGAGCTTGCCCAGGTGCAGATGGATTTCATTGACCCAGTCGGCGGCCAGCACACCGGGGCCGCCGCCATTGGTGACGATGGCCAGGCGCTGGCCCACCGGGCGGTAGCGCGAGGCCAGGCATTTGGCAGCCGAGAACAGCTCCACAAAAGAAGTGACACGCACGGCGCCGGCGCGGCGCAGGGCGGCATCAAACACATCGTCGCTACCGACAATGGCACCGCTGTGGGTTTGCGCGGCCTCGTTGCCGGCCGGTTTGCGTCCGGCCTTGAGCACGATCACCGGTTTGGCATTGGCCGCCGAGCGCAGCGCGCTCATGAAGCGCCGGGCGTTGGAGATGCCTTCGAGGTACACGATGATGCTTTGCGTGCGCGCATCGTTGGCCAGATAGTCCAGCACCTGGGCAATGTCCACGGCCGTATTCGGGCCCAGGGAGACGACGCTGGAAAAGCCCACCGCATTCTTGTTGGCCCAGTCCAGCATGGAGGAGGTGAGTGCGCCGGACTGCGACACCAGCGCCAGCGAACCGGGCTTGGCCAGGGGACCGGCGACGCTGGCATTGAGCTGCAACAGCGGATTCTGAAAGCCCAGGCAGTTGGGGCCCAGCAGTTGCACGTTTTCGCGCTTGGCCACTTTTTTCAGCGCCGCTGCCAGTTCAAGGCTGATGCCGCTGGAGATGATTAGCGCCGAGCGACAGGTCATGCGCCCGGCCACCTCCAGCGCGGCCAACACGTCCTGCGGCGGCAGGGCAATAATGGCCAGATCGGCACGGGTCTGCGCCAGCTCGGCCAAGGTACCGCTGGTGTGGATGTCCAGAAAGTGCAGCTCACCCTTGAATTTTTGCGCCTTCAGGTTTTCGGCCACCTGCATGGCCTGCAGGGTATGGCCCTCGTCGCTGTCGGTGGAGCCGGCAAAGACCAGAATCGATTGGGGGGCAAAGAGGGGAGTGAGGTAGTGTTTGTCCATAAGTTCAATCTGCGCCTATCAGCACCTTGACGTGCGCGGTGGCGCTGCGTGCAAGAGGGCTTAAGACATATCCGCCTTCGAGGCAGGAAATCATGCGTCCCTGGCAATGGCGCCGCGCCACGTCCATGAGCTGTTTGGTAACCCATGCATAGTCGGCCTCCACCAGACCGAGGTTGCCCATATCGTCTTCGCGGTGGCCGTCAAAGCCAGCAGAAATATAAATCAGTTGCGGCTCGAAGGCGTCGAGTGCCGGTATCCAGTGGGTGGTGATGGCTTCGCGGAATTTTTCCGAGCCCGAGCGCGAGGGCAGGCCGACGTTGACCATATTGGTGGCAGTGCTGTTTTCGCCCGAGAAGGGATATAAGCCCTTCTCAAAAATCGAGCACATCAGGATGCGCTTGTCGTTCTGCAAAATGTCTTCGCTGCCATTGCCGTGGTGTACGTCAAAGTCAATCAGGGCAACGCGCTGCAGGCCATGGTGTTCCAGCGCATGCAGGATACCCACGGCCACATTGTTGAAAAAGCAAAAACCCATGGCGCTGTTGCGCTCGGCATGGTGGCCGGGTGGACGCACCGAGCAAAAGGCGGCGGGTACGCCACCGGCAATCACCAGATCGGTGGCCTGCACCAGCGCACCGGCGGCACGCAGTGCGGCCATGGCGGTGTAGGGGTTCATACTGGTGTCGGGGTCAACCCGGAAATAGCCTTCTTCGGGAGCGGAATTCAGAATGCTTTGCACGTATTCGGCCGAATGGGCGCGCGCCAGTTGGGCGTGGCTGGCCAGGGGCGCGTCATAGCTGCTCATGTAGTCCAGCAGGCCCTTGGTCAGCAGCATGTCATTGATGGCGCCCAGGCGCTCGGGACATTCGGGGTGATCTTTCCCCATTTCGTGGCGGGTGCAGTCGAAGTGCGTGATGTAGGCGGGTAGCAAGGACATGTCTCCTGTTGACTGCTGGCGCTTCCTGTGGTCGGACGCAGTGTAGGCCAGTCTTGGTTTAAGTGAATTGATGCACATCAGTAGCGTGCAGCTCCGAGCGTGGCTTTTTTCCATGACAAAGTCCTGACATTTTGCGTGACAGGATGCGTGACAAGGCGATGATTACTGGTTATAAACACAGTATTTAATTGCCTGGCATCCCTACCGGTGAAGCCAACTATGGCCCGCAATCCCTTAGCTACTCCAAGCCCCGCCAACTACGCCGAACTGCACTGCCTCTCCAACTTCAGCTTCCAGCGCGGTGCCTCGCAGCCGGAGGAACTGGTGGAGCGGGCGCATGCGCTCGGTTACAGCGCCCTGGCCATCACCGACGAATGCTCTGTGGCGGGCGTGGTGCGAGCGCATGGCGAGGCCACTCGCCTGGGCCTGAAGCTGCTACTGGGCGCCGAGTTTGCGGTGGTGCTGGAAGGCGGCGCGCGGTTTACCCTGGTGGTGCTGGCGCACAATCTGGAGGGTTGGGGCAATCTGTGTGAATGCATTACGCGGGCGCGTCGGGCCGCACCCAAGGGGGAATACCGGCTGAGTTGGGCCGAACTGCAAACCCAAACTACCCAGCCTCTGGCCGACTGCGAGTTGCTGCTCAGCGGCCTGCAGGCACTTAGTGTGGAAGCGGCCTGGGCCGTGGCCACGCGCCTGCAGCTTCGGTATCCGGACCATGTCTGGTTGGAGGCCACGCTGGGGCTGTGCGCCGACGATGCCCTGCGCTGGACGCGCCTGCAGCAGCTCGCCCGTCTGAGCGGTTTGCCGCTGGTGGCCACCGGCCATGTTCATATGCATGTGCGCTCACGCAAGCCCCTGCACGATGCACTGACTGCGGTGCGCATCGGCAAACCGGTGGCGCAGTGCGGTTTTGACCTACAGGCCAACGCTGAGTTGCATTTGCGCAGCCGCGCGCGCTTGGCTGCCCTTTTTTCGCCCGAACTGCTAGCGGCCACGCTGGTGATTGCAGAGCGCTGCAGTTTCAGCCTCAAGGAGCTGCGCTACCAGTATCCGATGGAGGCGGTGCTGCCTGGCCAGACCGCTGCGCAGACTCTGCGCCAGTATGCGCATGAGGGAGCTTTGGGGCGCTATCCGCAGGGCATTTCTGAGGCAGTGCAGAAGCAGCTGGAGCATGAGCTGGCGCTGATTGCCGAGCTGCGCTACGAGATGTATTTTTTGACCGTGCACGACCTGGTGCGCTTTGCGCGCGGACGCGGCATTCTGTGCCAGGGGCGCGGCTCGGCCGCCAACTCGGTGGTTTGCTATTGCCTGGGCGTGACCGAGGTGAACCCGGCGCTCAGCAACCTGCTGTTCGAGCGCTTTATCAGCCGCGAGCGCGACGAGCCGCCGGACATCGATGTGGACTTTGAGCATCAGCGCCGCGAGGAGGTGATCCAGTACATCTACCAAAAGTACGGTCGCGAGCGTGCCGCCATTACCGGCGTGGTGGCCAGCTACCGGCCGCGCAGCGCCCTGCGCGATATGGGCCGGGCGCTGGAAATCCCGGAAGCCTTGATCAGCGCCATGGCCAAGGAGCATCCGGGCATGTACAGCCGCGAGCTTCTGGTGGAGCGGCTGGACGCGGCCATTGCGCGGGTGCAGGGCGGTGAGGACGCAGCGCACTTCAAGCTGCCGCCGCCGCGCCGTCTGCAGCAATGGCTGAGCCTGGCCTGCGAACTGCAGCGCTTTCCGCGCCATCTGAGCCAGCATGTGGGTGGCTTTGTGCTGACGCAAGGGCCGTTGACGCGTCTGGTGCCAGTAGAAAACGCCTCCATGAAGGACCGTAGCGTGATCCAGTGGGACAAGGACGACCTGGATGCCGTGGGCCTCTTGAAGGTGGATGTGCTGGCCCTTGGCATGCTCAGCGCCATCCGCCGTTGCCTGGCGCTGATTGGGCAATGGCGCGGCCAGCCCATGCGCATGCAGGATATCCCTAGCGAAGACCCAGCCACCTACGCCATGATTTGCCGCGCCGACACGGTGGGCGTGTTCCAGATCGAGAGTCGTGCCCAGATGAGCATGCTGCCGCGTCTGCAACCCCGCTGCTTTTACGACCTGGTGGTGGAGGTGGCCATTGTTCGACCGGGTCCGATTCAGGGCGGCATGGTGCATCCCTATCTGCAGGCCCGCGCCAACCCAGCAGCAGTGGAATACGCCAGCCCGGCCCTGAAAGAGGTGCTCAAGCGCACTTACGGCGTGCCGATTTTTCAGGAGCAGGTGATGCAGGTGGCGATGGCGGCTGCAGACTTTTCTGCCGGTGAGGCCGACCAGCTGCGCCGCTCCATGGCGGCCTGGAAACGCAAGGGCGGCGTCCACAAGTTTTACGATCGTCTGGTGGGCGGCATGCTGAAAAACGGCTACACGCAGGAATATGCCGACCAGTTGTTTAAGCAGATCGAGGGCTTTGGCGAATACGGTTTTCCCGAGAGCCATGCCGCCAGCTTTGCCCTCTTGGTCTACGCCAGTTGCTGGCTCAAGTGGCACGAGCCGGCTTGCTTTCTGGCCGCCATGCTCAACAGCCAGCCGCTGGGCTTTTACGGCCCGGCCCAGTTGGTGCAGGATGCGCAACGCCATGGCGTGCAGGTGCGCCCCGTGGATGTGGCGCACAGCGACTGGGACTGCACGCTGGAAGATGACAGCCCCCACGCTGCCCCACTGCCCAGACAAGTGCCTCAGCGCCTGGCGCCTGTGGGTCGCCGGTCATGTCCCGACCTGAGGCCTGAACTCTTCGTGCCGTCCGACCCTGCGCAGGCAGGCTCGGAGCTGCGGCACTCAGCCCCACGGGGGAGCGTTCCGGCTTGGGGCGGCCCGGCGCCGGGACATCAACGTTCCCACGCTCCGCAGCCCGTCGTGCGCTTGGGTCTGCGCATGGTGGGCGGCCTGTCCGAGGTGGTGGCGGGACGCATCAGCGCCGAGCGCGCGTTCGGCCCTTTTACCAGCACCCAGGACTTGGCCCTGCGCTGCCAACTCGATGTGGGCGACCTGCGAGCCTTGGCCAGCGCCGATGCCCTGCAAAGTTTGAGCGGTCACCGCCGCCAGCAGGTATGGGAGGCCTCGGCCC
>Ga0118677_10001077_pt1 | contig 58669 bp, 50 predicted proteins | sample AliMusrvi5mmetaG_FD_86154 | JGI IMG/M metagenome (GOLD analysis project Ga0118677, IMG submission 86154)
GTCCCCTTCCGCGTCGCCTTGCCGACTTACGGTTACCTTACCGCGTTTGATGCGGGAGGGCGCTTTGTCGGCTTGTCCGCCGAAGGCCCGAGCAAGACCTGGCCGGCGGGCGTCCAGTTGCGCGAGGTTCGCGCCAACCCGCAGGAGCTGGCCCAATTGGTCCAGCTTTGGGCCACGAACCGGCCCGCCGCGATGCAGGGCGTTATCTGGTATCGGCTGCCCGTGGCGGACGACACTTTGAACTGGCGGTGGCCGACGTTAGGTGCGATTGTGGCGGGACGTTCCATCCGGGAAAGCGTTCGGGTGGAAACGCGCCGGGTCGAGCCGGGGCTGGTGCAAGTCAGACTCATTAACGAGGGCGAGCTCGACATTTCCTCACGGCTGAGCCTTCGAGTCCGCTGGCAGAATGCCCGCCTGGTAGCGGGTGATGGCCTGCGAGAATTCGAGTTGGTGGAGGGCGGACCGTCCACCGTGAAATTCCAGACCAGAATACAGCCTTGGCGTTTGCCGGCTGGTGAAAAGCAAGTCATCGGCTGGCTGCGTTTGAGCGAAGACCGTGAGGTGCAAATTGAAATGGAAGAACTTTAGTCCCCGCCGCAACCGGCCGAGCAGCCGCCTGGTTTTGCGTGCGTCAGTGTTCCTGCTTGTCGCTGCGCTGCAAAGCCCGGCCAGCCTGTTCGCCTGCGGCCCCAATTTTCCCAATAGCCTGTTGGACCGAGGCGACGCAGCCGTCCTGGGCGCGCCTGTCATAGATTTCATTGGGGAACTCGAGCGGATGAGGCTGGTCGAGAGCAGATTCCAGGCTGTCCCGAGCATAGAAGAGAGCGGCTGGAACCGCTTTTCCACACAGGCAGGCACCGCCGAAATTGCCGACCTCACGGTGGCCTTGAAGAAGGCCAAGGTCCCGAACGACGAGCTGGAAAGAATCTGCCGCGCCCACCAGGTGGCGCGCGCCAAGCTCGGCCAGGATACGATGTACGACGAGAATGTCTTCAAGGTCGGACATCGCCTTGCCACCAAGCTCTTCAATGCGTCGAAGTTCACGATGATCCAGCTCGATGGGGCGGCCGGAGATTCCGCCGTCGGGACCTGGAGTCTGTCCGATGTCGCTGAGCCGGCTGATCTGGCCTGGATCGGCTACATGAGGACGACCATCGACTCCGCTACGGCCGAATTCGAAAGTTATGATTACGCAGGCGCCTTCCTCTTGATCGAAACGGCCTTTTGGGACTTCTGCGACAACTACCTGGAACTCGTCAAAGGCCGCGCCTACTCTGCTGGGCACCCGGCAGCCCGCAAGTCCGCCGTCGCGACCCTGGAATGGTCGCTAAAGACCTTCGTGAGGCTTCTCGCTCCTTTCTTGCCATACATCACAGAGGAGGTCTGGTCCTGGCACTTCGCGTCCGCGGAGAGCCGTCCCTCAGTACATGCTGCCTCCTGGCCGACTTCGGGGGAAGTCCGCGCCGTGCCCGAGGAGCTTGGCGATCTCTGGAAGGTCGTCAAGAGCATCCTGGACAAAATCAGGGCTGAGAAGGCCGCGCAGAAGAGAAGCGTCAAATGGCCCGTGCAATCACTGAGCGTGATAGGCTCAAAGAAGGATATCGACGCGGTGCGGCGCGTGCACGATGACCTGGTGCTGGCGGGAAACATCAGCGTGGGCCGCATTGACCTGCAGGAGCAGGCAGCAGGAGATGCGCCGCTTGAGGTGCATGTTGAGCTTGGCGCCGCTGACAAGTCGGTTGCGGCATGATGCCCGGATGTTTGGCGAAGAATAATCAGGACACCATATGCGCGTTGTTTCTAGGGGCGCAAGTCCGATCCCTTAGCGTTGGGGGGAGTGTCCAAAAAGTGTCCATCCTGGGGCCCAAAAGGGCCTCTCCCGCCCCAATAGAGCCAACAAGGTAAAATAGGCGGTTCGGGCTGTTTCTCGACGAGAAACCGCTTCTCAGACGGGAAAAATCAGGAGGGGAAAAACAGGGGGCGGCAGGATTTACAGACCGTTGCTTTTGACCGCTCAGCCACCCAACCGTTACTGAATTCTGATTCTTTTTACGATGCAATTCGACAACTACATTTTTGGACCAAATTAATTACCCCGATTAAAGTGTGCACTTTTGTGTGCACTTTTGGCTTGGAAAGGGGGAATTCCCCTGACCATTCCCAACCGCGCTTTGAAGCGCACTTTTAACCGGCTGGCCGCTGAAATTACCTCCAGCGGCCAGATCGTCCAGTGGGAAATTCTAGCAAATGGCGCGCCAAACGCATAGATGATGATGATGATGCCCCGAGACAACTTTTCATACCCACATCGATGGCAATTTCCTACGATTACAAGTCTGGACGCTGCGCCCCGCGCAATGATGAACCTGGACGATGTCGGCAATCTCCTTGATAAGTGCTTCGTGCTCCTCATTGAGAAGAGGCCCGGTCGTACCATCGTCGACACTCCCGAGCTCTGCCAAGTCATTGATCCCGGCATGCCGAACACGGCAAGCAACGCGGTGTACCGTACCAATTTTGACGATCATAACGCTGAGGAGCGGATATCCGAGGCCATGGGCAAGTTCCGGTGCCTCGGATTGCCTTTCCGGTGGACCGTTAACTCCCTGAGCCGTCCGAAGGATTTGGCCGCCCGCTTGGCGGCTAGGAAACCAGACTCCATCCTGGAGAGCACCGGCTTCGCAGCCCCCTGCGAGCTTGTGCCTTGCCTGCCGGCACCCCATGTGACCGTCGAGGACCTGTCCGCTGGGAACCTCCAGGACTACATCCTGGCAGCCACGGAGTCCTTCGCAGAGATAGGGCAGGCGCCCATCGATGCGCTCAAGGACTTGGCGAAAGACGCGCTCGCGCGGCCTAACCCGGACTCCTTGTCATTCCTGGCGCGCTACAAGGGCCAGCCCGCAGGCATCGGGAGGCTGAAGATATTGCGGGATGGCAGCCAGGTCGCCGGGTACATCGGCGGAGGCGGGGTCCGCCCTTGCTTCAGGCATCGCGGGGTGGTGCGGATGGTCAGCCATTTCGCCCAGGAGCTGAAGAAGCGGGGGATTCCGCTGCTTCTGGCGCATGCTAACGAGAAGACCTCCGCACCGATCATGAGGAGGCTGGGGTTCCGCGAATATGGCAAAGAGTGGATCTTCGTCTTCTCAAAGCTGGGAGACACCGATGGACCCCATTGAATTCGGAGCTCGACAGGCCGTGGTCAATTGTGTGAAAGTCCAGAAGGGCGAACGGGTGGTCATGATCACCGACCGCGAGACTGAACGAATGGCTGACGCAATACTGGTCCACGCTAAAGCAGCCGGAGCTTCCGTTCAGAAATTCGTCATGGAGGATTTTGGACCGCGGTCGGTCGATGGGAAAAGTCCTTTGCCTTTTCCTAAAGATATCAACGACGCCATGTCCAGAGCCCAAGCCAGCTTCCTGGTCGCTGGCATAAGACCGGGGGAATATCAGAGCTTCCGTCAGCCCATGATCAATGCAGTGGAGAAGCACATGCTGCGCCATGCGCACATGGTCGGCTTTACCGAGGTCATGATGCACCAGGGCATGGCTGTCGATTACGCCGAAGTTCAGGAACTAAGCAGGAAGGTCCGCGACATCGTCAGCAAGGCGCACGAAATAAAAGTCTTCACGCCGGCCGGCACTGACCTGACTGTCTCCCCGGGTTCCAAGAGCGAGTGGCTTTGCTGCGACGGGAATATTCGCCCTGGCATGATAACCAACCTCCCTGGGGGGGAAGTGTATGTGGTGCCGTCCGACGCGAACGGCAAGGTGGTCATCGATGGCTGTTTGGGTGACAGCTTCAGGCAGTATGGGAAGTTGCAGGCCTCCCCAATCACATACGAACTCAAGGGTGGCCGCTGTGTTAGGGGCAGCGTGAGGTGCAGCCTGAAGCGCCTTCAAAAGGAATTCGCCAAATACACCTTCGAGACTGATGCCAACTCCAACCGCGTGGGAGAGTTCGCCATCGGAACCAATCTGGGGGTGAAGGAACTCATCGGTAACATGCTACAAGATGAGAAATTCCCAAGCGTCCACATTGCTATGGGGGACCCGGCGGATACGCGCAAAGTCAACTGGCGCAGCAAAGTCCACTTGGACGGCCTCATGCTCAACCCGACCATCGTCCTAGACGGCAGGACCACCATCATGAAGGACGGAAAGTTCGTGATTTGAGCCAACCGAGTCACATGTGTTCGAAGTGATCGTCCTGGGAGTTGGCGACTGTTTTTCCGCGCAGCACCACACGAGCGCGGTGCTGCTGAAAAGCGGCGGATTCTTCCTTGCCATCGATTGCCCGGACTCCTACCGCCGCGTCCTGAAGGACGCCGCCTCGCTCAGTGGAAGGGCGATCGACATCTCGGACGTCGATCACGTACTCATCACTCACCTCCACGGCGACCACATGAACGGCCTCGAAGGGCTCGCCCTCTACAAGCACTTTGTCGAGAAGAAGCGTCTGCGTCTGGCCGTGACGCCGGAGGTGCGGTCTGTGATTTGGGCGCAGCGCCTTCAAACAAGCTTGGGGTCCGTCTGGGACAAGGGGTGCTTCGTCCATAGGAAGTTCGAGGACTATTTTGATGTGCTTTCCCTCGAATGGGAAGGAGAGACCACAATAGGCCCCTTCCGCATCAGGATTAAGCGGACCATCCACCATATACCCACCACAGCCCTGCTGGTCGAGGCCGACGGTCGGTCTTTCGGCTATTCGAGCGATACGGCTTTCGACCGCCAGCTCATCGGTTTCCTTGAGCCAGCCGACCTCATCTTCCACGAGGCCAATCATGGGCCGCCACACACCTCTTATGAGGAACTCGCCGAGTTGCCGGAATCCCTGCGCCGGAAGATGCGGCTCATCCATTACCCCGACGGCTTCGAGCAGACCGCCAAAGCCATCGAGCCGCTTCATGAGGGGGCCATCCTGACCGTGTAGAGCGGTTGCGATACAGACTCGGATCATGCCCATCCTCAAGCCCGCTGAATATGAGAGCAAGTTAAGGGCCTTTTTCTCTGCGGGAAAGGATAGCGCGGCCCGCCGCCTGGCGGCCGTCTTTCTGAGGAATTACCCTGGTGATTTCCAGGCTCGGTACTGTTACGCGGTATCACTTTCCGAGAGTACTGCGGGCCTGTCCAGGGTCGAGGCGGATCGAAACCGAAGGCGGACCGTGGCGCTCCTCAAGAAGCTCCTCGCGCAGAGGGACAGGCTGCCCATCGAACAGGCCCTTGGAGTTGAGAACGAATACTATTGGTTCTCGGCTCAGCCGGAGAAGCAATACGAGTTGGGGCGACGGATGCTGCGCAGGCACCACCTGGCTCAGGCACACTATTGCTGCGGCGTCGGGGCAGCGATGGTGACGATCAAGGCTGCTCGGCGGGGAGACGCACCAGGGGTCCGCCTTTGGTCCAAGCGAGCACTGGGAGCTTGGAGGAGTTATCATCGAAGATTCGACGAGAGGCTGGGGAGCGTCATCTTTGAAGCCATCGCCTGGGGAGCCAGCGGTGATCCGAAGATGATGGAGAGGAAGCTGCGCAGATGCTGTGTGCTGGCCAAGGTCCCTGCGTGCAATCATTCCATCCTTTGGGCCAGGCGCGAGGTCCGCCGAGCCCTGGCGGCCACGGCAGGCAGCCGCGACTGCATGTCAGGCAAGTTGTGGCCGAGAGGAGCCCGATGACAGCGCTAAACCGAGAATGGTTTGATAACCTGTTTGACGAAGATACAGCGAAGGTCTGGCACGACGTTTTGAGCTTCCAATGCACCCTCTTTTCGCCGGGCGAGATCGCCATCCTCAAAGAGCTCGGTATGTCGAAGGAAAGCGGCCCGCTCCTGGACCTCGGCTGCGGCATCGGGATATATTCCAGGGAGTTGAAAAAGCACTTCCCCGGTCTGGAGATCGTCGCGGCGGACACGAATGCGGCGCTCCTTCGAAGGTTCGAAGCGGATATCAAGAGATTAAGACTCTGTGGGATCCGAGTGGCCAAGTGGAATGCCGGAAAAGAACCTCCGCCGCCGGAGGTCTCAAAATGCCGGTCGGCGTTGCTGAGCGTGGTCCTGCAGCACAACCAGGACCCGAAGAGCGTCCTGGTCGCTCTGAGAAAGTCTTTGCCTTCAAGAGCCTCGGTCTTCATCATCGACGAAGACGACGGTCTTGTGCTCTCTGACCCGTCATGCGCGGCTTTCAAGAAAGTGCTGGATGCTTTCAGCACATACCAGGCCGCCCATGGCGGCACTCGCACGTTTGGCCGCCAGATACCAAGACTGGCCAGACAGGCGGGCCTCATTGTAGACGATGCGAGGATATGTGCCCACGCCAGTGGCACTCTCGGCCTGGAGCCCCTTTTCAAGCTGTTCAAGCTGGCGCTTCCTCTGATCGTCGATGGAAGTCCCCACGGATTGAGAAGAGAGGCGGCTAAAGAGCTGGCTCGGGGTCTCGATCTGTACGTGGAGGCGCACGGCGACCATTGCTCAATAATCTTCCCAAAAGTGATTGTTCATGCCGTGGTGCCCTGAGCAAGCTTGATGGCATCTCATTCTGCGCCGGCCGCGCCCAGCCCGTGGTCCTGGGTCCCTTCCCTGTATTTTACGATGGGCCTGCGCCTAAGCGGGACTGCCGTTTCGACGGTATGGTATTTAATGCTACTCACATTAGATGTGAGTAGCCAAAAATAGCATGCAGCAAGGTCAGAACCGCCGCAGCGCACTTATGTCTTTCCGCGGATCACACATCTTCAGTTTGGACCTGTTTGGACTTAAAATAGTAAACCAAACTTATTATAATAACCTTGGTTCAGCTACGCCAAAACCAAAGTTATGAAAAGATCAGAACTGGCCGCCCCCCTTAAAGCCGCCTACGACAAACACCGCGGCTTCGGCGCGATCAAGGTTCCCGATGCTGGATACGAAAACATCTGGTTCGTCGTTCCTCCGCCTCCACCGCGCAAACTCATCTGCGACCTGCCCCTGCGCGCCTTAGCGAAAGCCCGCTCAGTCCTGGCGCGCCAGCCGGATTTCGCCTCCTTAACCTCCTTAGACAAACTGGTCAGCTACTACTTCGTGCGGCGCGAGGCGGTTGAGTCTTCCCGCTTGGAGGGCACATGGTCGACGATCGATCAAATCCTCACACCTGGCACTGTCGCGGACTCTCAAGGAGCCCCGGATGGCCGACAATCCGTCAGGGGCTACGCGCATGCGATTGAAAAGCATTTGGCTAGGGCTGCCGCGCTTAAGGAGCGCGTATTCACGCAAGAAACCGTGCGCCAGATCCACAAGGAAATCGTAGCCAAAGATCCGCGCTTTCGAGGCGTGCCCGGCGCCCTGCGCTCCCCGGGCAAGCCCGGCGCCCTGCGCTCCCCGGGCAAGCCCGGCGCCATCGTCCAGATCGGAGGATCGTTTCGCAAGGAGGAATCGACCTACAACCCGGCGCCGCCCGCCTTCGTTGCCTCAAGTCTCCAGGCCGTGCTGGACTGGCTTAGCGACGATAAATTGGCCCAGCGCGGCGATGCCGGCATAGGCGGCTTCACGCTGCCTGTGCGGCTGGCGCTGGGGCACGCCCACTTCGAGGCCGTGCACCCATTCTCCGATGGCAACGGCCGCGTCGGCCGGGCGCTCTGGCCGCTGCAAATGGTCTGCGCGGACCATATGCCCGTATATCTCTCGGGCTTCGTCGAGGCTTACCGCGGCGATTATGGCCGCGTCTTGCAGGCCGCGCAAAAAAAACTCGCCTACGGCGAGATCATTGAATTCATCTGTGAGGCCATCGTCCGGGGCCATGCTGAAGCCGCGGCCACGCGCGCCGCAATTGAAGGTATGCCCGCTCTCTGGATTAAGCGCGCCAGATTCCGCGAGGGCTCCGCCGCGCTGCGCGCCCTTGACGTGCTGCAACGCCAACCCATAGTGACGATAGCGCTTTTGCAAGGCGAGCTAAAGCTCACCAATGAAGCGGCCCGCTTGGCCCTGGACCAGCTCATAGAGCGAGGCATCGCGCGCAACCGTGGCCGATTTGGCCGCGAACTGGTCTTCGCCGCGGAAGAGATCATTGCCCTGCTCTCACGTTCCTTCGGCTCCGACGTCGTGCAAGCCCTCAAGGAAGGGCAGCGGGCGCTGAGAAAAAACGCTAAGCCCAGCAACAGCCGGTGAGCCTTGCTCCTGCCGTACCAGGCAGTATGATACTAATCGGTACGGCGGCCAGGCCCGCATCCTTGTCATAAATTCCCCTAAAAATGGATGTGCGGAAAAGTGTGCACTTTTTGACACTCATCGACAACGCGCCACACCACCCTCTCATCGAAAAATTGAGGCCCCGATGAGGGATTCCTGCCAACTCGGGAAAATGCGAAAGTGCAAGTCCTCCGGTTTAGCAAACCGTCGGAATCGGGCGCTTACCCATCATCCCATAGGATGAGATAGCGCCGTGCTCACCGTTTCTTTTTTTTGCCCCGAAGTTGCGATCACCGAGGTCTTTTAAATTTTCAGGCGGGTTTACAGACCGTTGCTTTTGACCGCTCAGCCACCCAACCGTGAACTGATTTTAAGTCCGGCTATTCTAGCAAATCCTTCAAGGCGGTGGGCTTTCAACCCGGGCTCCTCCGCTGGCAGACCAGGGCGTAATGGTAGCGGAAAAGCTGTTCGCGCAGCACATCTAATCCGAGAGCCTTAAGCCGGTCGCCGGCCTCGGCCGGTGTGTGCACATGATCGCGCGGCGGACCAACAGGCCGTTCGATAGCCGCGTTCCAATCGATGAAAACCACCTGTCCATCGGATGCCAGGAGAGCGGCCAACCGCCGGATCGCGTCATCGCCCATTTCATGCAGCACATTGAGGGCCAGTATCCGGGCTGCACGCGCCCGCAAGGCCGTCAAGCCCTGGGCGTCCGCCAGGCACGGCCTTACGTTCGGCGTGGGGCTGGCGGAGAGTTTCTTATTAACGAGGGCGAGCATCTGCGGCTGCTCGTCCAAAGCGATGACCGTGAGGTCCGGGCGAGCCTGCGCCCATTGCAGCGCATAGGTGCCCGTTCCGGTCCCGAAGTCGATCACGACGGCGCCTTGCGGTGCGTCCAGGAGGGCGAACAGCTCCTGGGGCGGGAGATAGTCGAATCTGGCCGGGTCGTCGAGCTGGGCGGATTTTTGTGGATCGAATCGCTCGGGCTGCTTGGCACCTTCGCGTCTATCTTTCATATGCTTCATTGTAGAAAATGGTCCGGCGACAGGACCTGAATCCTTTTGGGGCCGTCCGCATCTAAAAGGTGGAGGTTGTGAACATGCCTGCAGCCGCTATAAGGATTTTTTCCCTCATCCTGTCTTTGACCGCCTGGGCCTCGGCCCAATCCGGCGGAACCTCTTTGGGCGCAGCGGTGGACGCGGTTCTGCAGAGGGATCCCGGCGTGGCAGGAGCGAAATACCGGGTCCAGGAGGCTGACGCAACCCTGCGTGAGACGCAGATGAAGCGCCTGCCCAGCCTCACGGTCAACAGCTCTTTCACGCGCGGCGACAACCCGGTCTACGCTTTCGGGACCCTGATGAACCAGAAGTCCTTCACGCAGGCCGATTTCGCCATCGACAGCCTCAACAATCCCGGCCTCCTGAGCAACTTCAGGAACTCTTTCGAGCTGGGGGTCCCGCTCTTCACCGGCTTCGAGCTGCAGAGCTTCGAGCGCCTGGGACGGCTCGGACGCGACGCGGCGGCCAGCGGCCAGGAGCTCACCGTGCAGAACACGCGCTACTCGGTGGTGGAGTCGTTCCTCCAGGTCCTGCTCCGGCAGCAGCTCTCTCAGGCGCTGGCCGAACGCATCGAGGCTTCAGGCGCCGAGATCGAGAACGCCCGCAAGCTCAAGGAAAAGGGACTGGTGCTGGGGTCGGACTATTACGCGGCGCAGGCCACCCTGGGAGGGCTCAAGGCTTGGCGGGCTCAGGTCGAGGCGGGCCTGCAGGCCGCGAAGGCCGGGCTCGCGACGCTCATGGGCGTGGCGCCGCAGTCTTTGGCCGTCCGCGGCGCGCTTTCCCAGCGGGAGTATCCGCTCGAGGCGGAGGCCGAGCTCGTGGCGAGCGCCCTGCGCCAAAGGCCCGAACTCCGGCAGAACTCTCTGCGGCAGGACATGGCTTCGGTGCTGAGGCGCAAGGAAGGACTGAGCCTCCTGCCCAAAGTCGAGGCCTTCGGCACGCTGGAGACCGATACCAAGGACTTCAACGGCAATCCCTGGAACAAGATCTTCGGAGTCCGCGCGAGCCTCCCTTTAGGCGACCCCGCCTATCCTTCCCGAAGGTCGCGAGCCCAGGCTTCGCTTGAAGCCAGCCGGGCCGAGGCGGCGCGGGCGCAGGAGAACGTGCTCATCGAAGTCTCTCAAGTCTATGAGGGCTACAAAGGAGTGCGCGAAAGCCTGCCCATCGCCAAAGACACGGTGGACAAGGCCAGGCAGTCGCTGGAGCTCTTCCGGCCCCTCTACCGGGAGGGCCGGCAGAGCATCATGGAGGTGCTCAGAGCCGAGGAAGGCCTGGCCAAGGCCCAATCCGCCTACCTGGAGAGCCTCTATGACCTCCACGCGGGCCGGGCGCGGCTCCTCTTGGCCGCGGGCAGCCTTGACGGGCAGGCGGTCCGAGACCTCTCGCAGGGCGTGGAGGCGGGGGAATGAGCCAGGACACCAAGAGCGGGCAGCACCTGGGCGTCGCCGGAGGCCTGGCCAAAACCTTCATCCGCTCCAAGCTGACCGCCCTCATCGCCATCGGCGCGGTCGGGCTCGGCGTGCTGGGAGTGCTCAAGCTCCCGCGCGAGGAAGAGCCCCAGATCAACGTGCCCATGTTCGACGTTTTCGTGAGCCTGCCCGGCGCGAGCGCCAAGGAAGTGGAGGAGCGCATCGTCAACCTCGGCGAGCGCAAGCTCTGGGAGATCCCCGGCGTCGAGTACATCTACTCCACCTCGGAGCCGGGCGCCGCGCTCTTCATCGTGCGCTTCAAGGTCGGGACCAATCCCGACGAGGCCATGACCCGGATCTACACCAAGACCTTCGCCAACCTGGACTTCATGCCCCCGGGCGCGGCCCAGCCGCTCATCAAGCCGCGGTCCATCGACGACGTGCCCATCCTCGCTCTGACCTTGTCCGGCCAGGGCCTCGACGCGCTGGATCTGCGCCGGGCCGCGGCCGTGCTGCGCCAGGAGATCAGCGCCGTGCCGGACGTCTCCGACACCGAACTCATCGGCGGACACAAACGTCAGCTCCTTGTGCATCTCGACCCCGCGGCCCTGACCCGCCATCGCCTTACCCCCCTGGATGTCGCCGGAATCATCCAGACCTCCAACCAGAAGCTTCCGGCCGGGCACTACAACCAGCCCGGGGTCTCGGTCCAGGTCGAGACCGACGCCTTCATCCGCTCCGTCGCCGACCTTAAGAGCGTGGTGGTGGGCGTGTCCGGCGGCAGGCCTGTGCTTTTGAGCGACGTGGCCAAGATTTCCGACGGGAGAGACGAAGACGAGCGGGAGGTCTTCACGGCCCTGGCCGGCGCGGACGCCTCCGCGCGGCGGACCGCGGTGACTATCGCCGTGTCCAAGCGCAGGGGCGCCAACGCCACGCACGTGGCCGAGAACGTCCTGGCCCGGGTCGAAGAAGTGCGCAAGAGCCTGCTTGCCAAGGACCTGCAGGTCGCGGTCACGCGCAACTATGGGGAGACGGCCAAGGAGAAGTCCGACGAACTCCTGTATCACATGCTGTTGGCCACGGTCTCGGTCACGATCCTCATCGCGCTGGCTTTGGGTTGGAGAGAGGCCATCGTCGTCGCGATCGCCATCCCCGTGACCTTGGCCCTGACTTTGCTCATCTACTATCTGGCGGGCTATACCCTCAACCGCATCACCCTCTTCGCGCTGATATTCTCCATCGGGATTCTGGTGGACGATGCCATCGTCGTGGTGGAGAACATCCACCGCCACTTCATGATGCGGGACGGCCGCTCCCTTTGGCAGCTCTCGGTGGACGCCGTGGCCGAGGTGGGCAACCCCACGCTGCTGGCCACCTGGGCGGTGATCGCCGCCATCCTGCCCATGGCCTTCGTCAGCGGCCTCATGGGCCCTTACATGCGCCCCATCCCGGTGGGCGCGTCGGTCGCCATGCTCTTCTCGATCGCCATCGCCTTCATCATCTCGCCCTGGGCCTTCGCGCACATCCTGGAGAAGTTCCCGCCCAGGGCTCAAACAAGCCACGAGGAGTCGGGTTTGGACCGGTTCTATCGCCGCTTCATGACCACGATCCTGGAGAACAGCCGTGTGCGCTTCTGGTACTTCGCGGTCATGGCATCGCTCTTGGCGGGCTCCCTGAGCCTGGTCCTGTTCAAGGCGGTCACGGTCAAGATGCTGCCCTTCGACAACAAGAACGAGTTCCAGGTGGTCCTCAGCATGCCGGAGGGGACTGCGCTCTCCCGGACGCAGGAAGCGGCCGAGCTCATGTCCGACTATCTGCGCTCGGTCCCTGAGGTCAAGCGCGTCACGATCTATGCGGGGACCGCATCGCCTTACAATTTCAACGGTCTGGTGCGGCATTACTTCCTGAGACAGAGACCCTGCCAGGCCGACATCCTGGTGAGCCTCTCCCGCCGTCAGGAGCGCAAGCGGCAGAGCCATGACATCGCCAAAGGGGTCCGCGGCCCCATCCAGGACATCGCCCGAAGGTATGGCGCCCGGGTCCAGGTCGCGGAGATCCCGCCCGGCCCGCCGGTCCTCTCCACCTTGGTCTTTGAGCTCTATGGCCCGGATACTGCCAAGCGGACGGAATTGGCCCGCCGGCTCAAGGCCCTTTTGGAGCGCACGGAGGGCATCGTCGACGTGGACACCTACGTGCCTGACCCGCAGCCTCTGGACCGGCTCATGGTGGACCGGCAGAAGGCGACCTTGAACGCCATCCCCGCCTCCGCCATCGCTCAGACCGTGAGCATGGCTTTGGACGGCAGGACCGTGGACCTGGCGCATGTGGAAGATGAGAAGGAGTCGGTCGACATCCGCCTGCGGCTGTCTCCGGAGCAGCGCCGGGACCTTTCCGCGGTCAAGGCCATCACGCTGATGTCGCGCAACGGAACCCCCATCCCGGTCGGGGCGCTCACCGTTCCCCGGTCCCAGGAGCAGGACCAGCCGATATACCACAAGAACCTCCAGGCCGTGGCCTACGTCATCGCCGACGTCTCGGGCCGACAGGAAAGCCCGGTCTATGCCATCCTCAAGCTGCGCAGTCAGGTCCTGGACCTGGCCCGGTCCATGGGCATCGACCTTAAAGAATACTTCACCCGCCAGCCGGAGAGCTCTCAGGAGTGGGCGCTCAAATGGGATGGAGAATGGCACATCACCTACGAGGTCTTCCGAGACCTGGGTCTGGCCTTCGCCGTGGTCCTGCTCCTCATCTACATCCTGGTGGTGGGCTGGTTCAAGTCCTTCAGCGTGCCGTTGGTCATCATGGCGCCCATCCCGCTGACTCTGGTCGGGATACTCCCCGCGCATTGGGCCATGGGAGCCTTTTTCACCGCCACGTCCATGATCGGATTCATCGCCGGGGCCGGCATCGTGGTGCGCAACTCCATCATCCTGGTGGACTTCATCCATCTGCGCCTGAAGGAGGGGATGCCTCTGGAGCAGGCCGTAGTCGACGCGGGAACGGTGCGCTTCCGTCCCATGCTGCTCACGGCCGCGGCCGTGGTGGTGGGCGCGACGGTCATCCTCTTCGACCCGATTTTCCAGGGTCTGGCCGTTTCGCTCATGGCCGGAGAGGTCGCGTCGACCTTCCTGTCGCGGACGGCCGTGCCGGTCCTGTATTTCCTGCTGGCTCGGCGCCAGCATCTTGATGAGGAGGCGCGCGATGATTAGCCTGGTGGATGCAGCGGCGCTCACAGCGGCCGTGGTCGTCTTGGGGACCGTGGCCTGTTCGCGGCTGGCTGGGACCAAGCCGGCCGAAGCGGCGGAACTGGCCAAGCAGCCCGGGACCTTCATCCTGGATGTGCGCACCGAGGGGGAATACGCCCAGGGGCATCTGGAGCGGGCCGTCCTCATCCCGGTCCAGGATTTGCCGGGGAGGCTCTCCGAGCTGCCGCCGGACAAGAAGGTTCCTGTCCTGGTCTATTGCGCTGTGGGCGGGCGGTCGTCCATGGCCGCGGTCCTGCTCAAGGCCAAGGGCTACGCAAGCGTTCATGATCTGTCCGGAGGCATCGTGGCCTGGCAAGGCGCGGGGCTTCCGGTCGTGAGATAGGAGGCGTCCATGAGCATCGAGCATAAGGTCCGTCTCATCGCGGGAAGCTTCATCCTGATCAGCCTGGCGCTGGCGGTCTGGGTGAACCGGAACTTCCTGTGGTTCACCGCGTTCGTGGGCGCGAATCTTTTCCAGTCCGCGCTCACCAAATGGTGCCTGATGGAGGATATCCTCAAAAAGCTCGAGAAGAAGGACGGCGGGTGCTGCTGCTGCGGGGGGAAAGAACCGCATCATGATTCTTAGGCGGGTCCTTTTTGGCGGCAGGCCGGCAATATGATATAATTAGCATACGCCAATAATGCCTCGACCACCCAAATGCCGCGATATCGCCGGTGAGCCCCAGGCCTGCTACTTCAAACCGCGGGGCATCCCGATGACCGAGCTGGAAGAAGTCCGTCTGACGCTGGACGAGCTCGAGGCCATCCGCCTCGTGGACCTGCGCGGTCTGCAGCAAGCAGACGCCGCGCCGAGGATGAACGTGTCCCGGCAGACGGTGGGGCTCATCCTGGCTTCGGCTCACAGGAAGATCGCTGACGCTTTGGCCCACGGGAAGGCATTGCGGATAGAAGGGGGGCCAGTACGGCTCGCGGAACGGGGGCCTCAGGCTCCCCGATATCGGAAGACTCGCAAGGAGACCACAATGAGAATCTGCATACCGACCGGTACCAAGGACGGACTCAAGGCCGAGGTCTATGGGCATTTCGGAAGCGCGCCCTATTTCACGGTCTGCGACAGCAAGACGCTGAGATGCGAGATCATCGACAACGGGAACGTTGTCCACGAACACGGCATGTGCAATCCGCTCAAAGCCGTGGGCGAGTCCAGGCCGGACGCCGTGGCGGTGGGCGGCATAGGGATGGGCGCGATCCGCGGGCTTAACGCCGCGGGGATCAAGGTGTACATCAGCACCGAGCCCACAGTCGAAGCGACCGTTGCGGCCATCACCGCGGGAAAGCTCAAGGAAGCTGATGCATCGGCGGCTTGCGGGGGTCACGGCGCGCACGGGTGCCATTAGGGGACGTGGAGCACCTCAAGAGTCTCTCGCGGAAGGACCTGCTCTCTACGCCAAGAACTAGTTAGCCCACGATGGCTGCTGGTTTCTGGCCGCCGAGGAGAAGCTTGACATGGACGCGGCCATAGCGCTCGATACGTCTTCCTGGGCGCGCTTCTCCCCGGCTGAAGCCAAGCGGATCATGAAGGCCTTAGATATGCGAATCCTTGGCGTCATCTGCTCTGCCCGCCTGGGCCAGGAATAGATATGATATGGCCGTGGAGCCGGAAGCGGAGCTTATCGCCAGGAGCAAGAAGGGGGACGCCAAGGCGTTTTCTTCATTGGTCTCCCGCTATGAGGACAGGATATTCAACCTGGCCCACAAGGTCTGCGTCGGCATGCCGGCAGAGGCCGAGGACGTCTATCAAGAGACCTTCCTGACCGCGTTCAAGAAACTCTCGCGTTTTCGAGAGGATTCCAACCTGGGCACCTGGCTCTACCGCATCGCCTCGAACCTCTGCTGGATGCGCCTGCGCAAGCAGCGCTCTGAGCCAGTGGTCCCCATCCTGGACCATCCCCACCATCATGATGAAGAGCCGGACGCGGCCACCGGCGCACAGTTCCGGGATTGGTCAGACGGTCCCGAGGAGCTGGCGCGCAAGAAGGTGTTGCGCGAGGCGGTCGAGGCCGCCTTGGCGGACCTTCCTGTCGACTATCGCCTGGTCGTGGTCCTGCGCGACATCGAGGGTCTCTCCGCCGAGGAGACGGCCCAGGTGATGAAGCTCTCCGTGCCCGCGGTCAAATCCCGCCTGCACCGCGGGCGGCTGTTCCTGCGGGACCGGCTCGACCAGGCGGTGGCTCAATGAGGTGCCGGGAGATGCTCAAGCACCTCTCCGACTACCTCGATCGGGACCTGGACCCTTCCATCTGCCGGCACATCGACTCCCACATGAAGGGCTGCAAGCCCTGCGTGGCCTTCATCAATACGCTCCGAAAGACCGTAGGCGTGCTCAAGCGTCAGCCTCGCGCGGCGCTCTCCGCCAGCCTGCGCAGCCGGTTGCGCAGACGGCTCTCCCGTATCGGCTGAATCCTTTCGCGGCGGGCGGGAGGGCCCTCGGCTACGGACGGGCCTGCTTGTCGAGCATGATGCCCACGATGGCGGGGTCCACCGCCGCCATGCCCACGCTGGAGATGTGGCCGAGGTTCTTGATGGTCTCTTCCGCGCTGCGGCCTACGAAGCCCTCGCGCTCGGTGATGCCGTAATGATTGATGCCCATGTAGGCGGAGCGGATGGCGCAATCCGTGGAGCTGACCACTTTTAGGGCGCAGCCGCTCTTGGCGCCGTCGCAGAGCATCCCGCCCAGGTCGCTGATGACGTTGTTGACCGCCAGGGTCAGGCCCCGGATGTCGCGGCCGTTGCGCTGGTAGACGATGGCGGCGGCGGCGCCGACCCCGGCGGCGATGGCGCAGCCGCAGATCGGCGCCAAGCCTCCGGTGAAGAGTTTGACGTAGGCGTTCAGGAGATGGGAAAGGGCGATGGAGCGCAGAACGGTCCGCTCGGGCACCCGGAAGGCTTGCCCCACGTTCCAGGGCACGAGGATGGCCACGATGCCTTGATTGCCGCTCTCGCCGCTGGACATGACGGGCATGGCGCAGCCGTCCATGCGCAGGTCGGTCGCGCAGGCGGTGAGGATCTTCGATGACGAGAACACGTCGTCGAGAAGGTAGCCTTTGCGCATCAGATCCTGAAGATAGAAGCCGACTTTCTTGAGCTTCATGCCCTGGCGCGCGGCCGCCAGGTTCATCTCCACTCCGCGGCGGATCCAGGTTTCGTCCTTCGCATCCATGCTCTCGGCCAGGCGCACCAGGTCTTTGAGGGCGCAGCGCTTCAGGACCTTCTTGTAGCGGTCGGCGCCGTCCGCGGCTCCGGGGGGCGAATCAACGATCTTGCGGCCGTCTTTTTCCGCGAGAACGAGGTCCGTGTGGCTGCCTGCGATGACGCACACGGCGTTGTGCCGGCGTCCTTGGAGCCGCGCTTCGACCCGAAGGCCCTGGTGGCGGGGCAGGACGCTGATCTGGACGGCCCGGCTCTTGACCAGCCGCTGGGCTTGCCGCAGGACCGTCGGAGTGACGGCCCGGAATATCTCCATGTTCAGTTCGGGCTTGGAAAGGACGATCCCCAGCGCGGCCGCGAGGAGGTTGCCTTTCTGGCCGCCGGCATTGGGTAGGGTGACGCCCATGCCGTTCTTGTAGGTCCCGGAATCCAGGACGAAGAGCGCTTCGCGCGCGGGTTCTCCCAGGAGCTTCGCGGCGTGGGCTGCGCAGAGCGCCACCGTGACGGGCTCCGTGCAGCCCATGGCCGGATAGACCTGGCGCTTGAGGACCTCCTTGAGAAGATTCATGGCCTGTAGGATACCATTCTATTAGAGCAGAAGTTCCCCGGAACTTTTGGGCATCATGGAATCCCGGCGGTCACGAATTGAGCTATTATATTGAAGATGGGATTAGTCCTGATGCGGCAATCGGAATCAGCGGCCTTTTTGATGAGCCTGGGGAATCGGACCTGGATCATCCTTCTGGCGGCCGCGGCGCTGGCGCCGGCCGGCTGCCGCCGGAAAGCTCCGGAAGAGCCGATCTCAAGCCGGCTTTCGGCGCCGCAGCAAGTGTTCCCGTACCTCCCGGGGTCCGTCCCGCGGTCGGAGTCCGATTCGGCGCGCCAGGCATCCGCGCCGGCTGCGTCGGCTGCCGCCCAGCAGGGGCGCCTCGCGGCTGCGTCTGGCCGCGGCCTGCCGCCTGGATCGTGGACCGCCGGTCCTGGAACTCGGGAAGGTCCTTCGCCGCCACACCGGCCCGAAGCCGCCGGCTTCCGGAGGGAGGCTCCCCAGACCTGGGCGGATTCCAGGACCTCCGCCCAGATTCCCGGGTCGGGAAGCGCGGCAGCGTCGGCCGGCCGCCGGGAAACCGGGCCGGGCGATAACCCTGCACAGACCGGGTTTTCCCAGCGGCCCGGCCGATCCTCATCCGGACTCGCGTCCGGTCCCGCGGGGGGGGATTCAGTCGGGCCGGGCGCGGGCCCCGCATCCCAGGCATCCGCGCCCGCGGGCCAGGGCAATCCGAGAGGGCCAGACGCGCGGGGGCGGACAACGGCCGAGGAGTCCGGAGCCGGCATGGCGGCACAGGGGCAGACTCCGGCCGGCTCGCGCGAAGCTGCCGCCTCTCCGGAGAGAAGGGGCCTGACCACTGAGATGGGCGCAGGCAAGGCCGCTCCTCCCGCGGGACTGGCAGAAGGAGCGTCGTCCTCCGACCATTCTTTCCTCGCCAGCATCGCGTCCGTGGGACAGGCCGCGCGCCATTTGCAGATCTCCGGCGCCCCGGCCGGGATGGCTGGGATGGCTGGGATGGCCGGGATGCCGGCCAGCGGGGTCGCTGCCCCTCCGTCGGGACCAGGTGCCGACACGGGCGGGACCGAGTCTCCTCAGAAAACCATCGCCGCCTTGAACGGTGTCCCGGTGTCGAGCGCCGGCTCGGAGAAACAGCTCGACAAGTCTGTGGTCACATTCAGCAACCGCCCGATGGCCATCGATGCGGACGGGTCTGGCGATGCCTGGAAACATGATCCGACCGGCCAACCTACGACTTCGCTGCAGATCCATGGGCAGAGCCTTAATCCGACCGTGACCCCATATATCGTCATCCCGAATGGGTTCCCGAATGGGAAGCTCGGCGACTATGTGGCCGTAAGCTACAATGGGAAGACGACTTTCGCGATCATAGGAGATGTCGGACCGCGGCTGGGGGAAGGTTCGATCGCTCTGGCCAGATCCCTCGGCATCCCACCGAGCCCGACCAGCGGCGGAGTCCCCAACGGCGTCGCCTACACGATAATCCAGGACAGCCGGGATAAGGAGCCGCCCCAGGATCCGGACGTGATCCAGCAGCGTGGACAGGAGATCCTGCAGCAGAAAGGCATGGCGCTCGGGCCCGGGGCGCAGTAGAGCTAGTTTTCGGAGCTCGCCGTGAACTCGGCGTAGCGCTTCTTGCCGATCTGGTAGATCTCCTCGGTCGAGCGCCCCATCCCGTTGCCGGAGCCCCGGAAGATGATATAGGTCACGCCGTGATGGACCCCGTCTTTGTTGGGATTGATGTCATCGGGGGTCACCGACTCCTTGTCCCAAAGCTTCTTGCTGAGCGTCTCTTTGCGGGATTGCCGGTCCATCCTGTTGATGACAGCCGCGGCGACCGACAGGCTGGCCTCGCCGAGACGCTTGCCGCCCGTATCCGCCAGCTCCGCGTAAAAGACGCCGCCGTTGTACACGACAGCGCAGATGTCTCCGATGGCCAGCTTGTGTGAATTGAAGAAGGACCTCGTCACGGAGATGTAGGGGATCTTGGCGGAATCGACATAGGAACCGTTGGGATTGGTGAGGGACGTCGTCGGCGCGCCCTTGGAATCCCGGCGCCAGTGCCCGCCTGCCCCGTCCGTGTCCACGGCCAGCCCACCCTGGAAGTAGACCACCCCGCCTTTGTCGAAAGCTTTCTGGAGCTGCTTGGGGGTCAGTTCCTGTGCCTGCTCCGCGAGCAACGGGGCAGGCGCCGGCTTGGCCGGAGAATCCACGACCGGCTCCGACGGAGCAAGGCCCTTGATGGCATTCCAGGTGCTTTGATCCAGGATGCCGGGACGATAGTCCGGGGGCAGCAGGGGGGTGCCTGCGGCATCCTTTTTGTCCGCATAATATTTCTGGAAATCCTGGACCGCCTGCTGGGTCCGCTTTCCGTAATATCCGGTCTCGGGCAGCGCATTGAGGCCCCGGCTGCGGCGGTCCATGTTCAATTGCCGCTGCAGGTCCTTGACCGCGGGGTTCTTGTCTCCCGGCCTCAGAAGATCGTACTTGCCGGCGGGCTGAGCCGGAGCAGCGGGCTGCGCATCCTGCTGCGCGACGGCATTCTCCGGGGCCGGAGCCTCGAAGTCCGGTATATTTTGAAGAGCTTTATGGACGCGGTCCGCTGCCGAACCCACCTGTTGGCTCGATCCCGCCTGAGCCGCCGAGGCCTCCGCTCCAGGGGCGCCGGGCGCGGACTGGGCCGCGGATGCAGGAGCCTCACCCATCAGATCCCGGGCCTTTTGGATGACGTCGCCCAGCGGCTTGACCATGTCGGCGCTGCCCCTGCCGTCTTTTGGGATGATCTTTGTCAGCGCATCCACTCCATCCATGACATCGCGGCCCATCGCCGCCCGGCTGTCATCCTGGTTGGGCAAAGATTTCGCGAAAGCTTCGACATCTGCCCGGAACTTGTTGAGCATCTCCGCGTTGACCGGGCACTGGTCAGCCGCTTGGGCTGCCTGCATGGATTGGTAGGCCCCATTCAGAAGATCTAAGTCCTGCTGAATGGCTTGGGCAGGATCTTGGGCGGCAGAAGGAACTTCTGCCAAGGCAGGGACCTGGGACTGAAACAGTATCCCAAGGCAGCCTAATGCCGCAAGAAGGGGTAAGCGGGATAGGGGCATCTTGGACATAGTGTACCTGACTCGATCGGCTTGTCAAGGGCTTTTGGGCTCATTTACTAAATTTTAAGCCACATCCCCCATTCGTGCATTTTTTTTTGGGGGGGGACCTTCGGCTAACAGCTGGAGCAACAGGAATCCTGGGCCCTGGCGTCGCCTATTTAGGAGCAGACACGGCACATCCTAGGCCGCTACGGAAGCCTCTGCGTGTCCAAAAAATTCCCGCTAATCGACCGGCGCTTCGAGGCGGTAGCCTACTCCGGGTTCGGTCTTGATGTGGCGCGGCCTGACCGGATCGCTCTCGATCCTGTGCCGAAGCTGATGCACACAGATGCGCACGGATTCCGGGCTCGCGTCGCCCGCCTCGTGCCACACCGACTGGATGAGCTGTTTCTGGCCCACGACGCGGCCGGCGTTACGGACCAGGACCGCCAGGAGGTCGTATTGGAGGGGGGAAAGGTGCACTTCCTTCTTGCGGACCAACACGCGGCGCGCGGCGAGATCCACCTTCAGGCCCTCGTGCTCATAGACCGGCGGCTGGTCCTCTGGCCCACGCTCGGCGTGGCGGAAGGCCACGCGCATGCGCGCCAGGAGCTCCGCCACCCCGAAGGGCTTGGTCAGGTAGTCGTCCGCCCCGGCGTCGAGGCCCGCGATCTTGTCGCTCTCCTGCCCCCGGGCGGAGAGGATGATGACCGGAGCCGCGGTCCATTGGCGCAGGCGCTTTAAGACCTCGATGCCGTCCAGGTCCGGAAGCATGAGGTCGAGGAGGACCATGTCGGGCTTGCGCGAGGCCGCCAGATCGAGAGCGGCGCGTCCGTCGGAGGCCTCGATGACGCGGAATCCATTCTCCTGCAGCGACGAGCGCAGGAAGCGCAGGATCGGCATCTCATCTTCGACCACCAGGACGGTCCGTTCTCTTGCGGCCATGCGTTTCTCCTAGCGCGCGGTCGCGCGCTGGTACTGACCGTCCTCAGGCAATGCGTTGATGCTCATGTGCTAGCGGCAGAGTGAAGCGGAACACGGCCCCGCCTCCGGGGCGGTTCTCCGCCCAGATGCGCCCGCCGTGGGCTTCGACGACGGCTCGGCAGATGGCCAGGCCCAAGCCGGCCCCGGCCGAAGAGGACCTCGCGTGGTAGAACTTCTCGAAGACCCGTTCCAATTCGTCGGCGGCCAGTCCGGGGCCGCGATCCGCCACCTCCATAAGGAGCGCCTCCGATTCGAGCCTGGCTGAGAGCGCGATGGCCGTTCCGGCCGGGGTGTGCCGCGCGGCGTTCTCCAGCAGGTTGACGAAGACCTGCTCCAGGAGGACGCTGTCGAGCGGGACCAGCGGCAGGTCCTCGGGGATGCCCGTCGTCACCTCGCGTCCGGTCAGGAGCTTGTCCACCCGTTCCAAAGAGGAGCCCACCAGCTCTTCGATGGAGTGCGGCTCCTTGCGCAGCTGGACCGCGCCGGAGGTCAGGCGCGTGGTCTCGATGAGGTTGTGGACGAGGCGGGAGAGCCGTTCTCCTTCCTCCTGGATGTTCTCCAGGAGCTCGCGGTCCTTGCCGCTCGTCAGCGAGCCGCTCTGGAGCAGGCTGCTCGCCGAGCCGATGATGGCCGCCAGAGGCGTGCGCAGGTCGTGGGAGACCGAGCTCAAGAGCGAACTGCGCAGACGCTCCTTTTCGGCGTCCAACTGGGCCTGCTTGGCGTCGTCCTGCAGGCGATCGACCTCCAGCGCCAAGGCCAGCTGGTGCGCGAAGGACTCCAAGAGGAGCATCTGGTCCGGGATCATGAGACGCTCGCGCACCCGGGGCTGCACGCGCAGGACCCCCACCGAGCCTTCCGCGCCGAGGAGCGGGGCGTAGAGGGCGTCTACGACCGGCAGGGTCTGCGTGCCTAGGCCCGCAGACTGGCCTAGGTCGAAGACCCACTGCGCCACGCTGCGCTCCTTCTCATCCAAGTCCCGCTTGTCTCCCGACGCGGCCCGGACCTCCAGCCGGCCGTCCGGACCCGGCATCAGGGCGATGATGTCGCTGTCGAAGACCTGCGCCACGTGGCGCACGGCCACCTCCAGGATGGCGGCGAGGCCGCGGGTGCTGGCGAGCTGGCGGCTCAGGGCGTGCATCATGGCCGTGCGCATCTCGCTGAGACGGGCCGCCTCGGCCTGGATCCGCATGCGCACGGTCAGTTGGCTGATGATCAAGGCCGCGACGAACATGACCAGGAAGGTCAGGAGGTATTGGGTGTCCGAGACGTTGAAGCTGAACCGCGGCGGCACGAAGAAGAAGTCGAAGGTCAGGACGCCCAGCGCCGCGGAAAGGGTGGCTGGCCCGCGGTGCCCCCGCGCCGCGACCAGAAGGGTCCCGAGGAGATAGACCATGACGAGATTGGCCAGGGAGACGAAGGGGGACATCCCGAAACAGACCGCGGTGCAGGCCGCCACCGCGAAGGCGGCAAGGGCGTATTCCTTGGCGGGGGCGAGTCTGGGAGCCGGGACGTCCGGGGCGGGGGCCGCGGCTCCCGGCTCGCCGCGGATCACGTAGACGTCGATCTCTCCGCTGCGGCGTATCAAGTCGTCTACGATGCTTCCGGTGACGAGGTCGAGCCAGCGCGGTCGCCCGGTCTTGCCCACGATGATCTTCGTGACGTTGCGCTGCCGCGCCAGGTCCAAAGTCCCTTCCACCACGTCGCGAGAGGACAGGGTCAAGGTCTCCGCGCCCAGGCGCTCGGCCAGGCGCAGGTTCTCGATGGCGCCGGCGCGCGCGGCCGCGGAGAGCGCCTGCCGCTGGGATTCCACGAAGACCGCGAGCCACTGCGCGCGCAGGCCGGCGGCCATGCGCTTGGCCGCGCGCACGAGCTTCGCGGAATTGGGCCCGGGGCCCACGCAGACCAGCAGGCGTTCCGCCGTCGGCCAGATCGCCCCGGGCGCCTGCCGACGGCGATGCTCCTCGACCATCGCGCCGACTCCTTCGGCGGTCGCGCGCAGGGAGAGCTCGCGCAGGGCGTTGAGGTTGGAGAGCTTGAAGAAGCTCTCCACGGCGCGGGCGGCTTGTTCCGGGATGTAGACCTTGCCCTCGCGCAGGCGCTCCAGGAGCTCCTGCGGCGGCAGGTCCACCAGCTCCACGTCGGCGCGCTCCACCACGGAATCCGGGACCGTCTCCTGGACGGTCACGCCCGTGATCTGGGCGACCACGTCGTTGAGGCTCTCCAGGTGCTGGACGTTGAGGGTGCTGTAGACGTCGAAGCCTCGATCGAGCAGCTCCTCTACGTCCTGCCAGCGTTTGGCGTGGCGGCAGCCGGGAGCATTGGTGTGGGCCAATTCATCGATGAGCATGAGGGCGGGCTCGCGAGACAGCGCGCCGTCGATGTCGAATTCCGTGAGCTTGATGCCGCGATGCTCGACGGTCTTGCGGGGCAGGAGCTCCAGCTCCCGGAGCAAGGACTCGGTCTCCAAGCGGCCGTGGGTCTCCACTAGGCCGACCAGAACGTCGACGCCCTCGCTTTTCTTGGCCTGCGCGGCCTGGAGCATGGAGTAGGTCTTCCCGACCCCGGGCGCGGCGCCAAGGAACACCTTGAGGCGGCCTCTGCCGTGCCGGCCCTTGTCGTGTCTGGCTTCGGCCAGGAATGCTTCAGGGGAAGGGCGTCTTGGTTCCATGTCGGCTCAATTCAACTGCTTTTGCCGCGGTTATTCAAATCGAGATTCAATTCCAGGACGTTGACCGTCGGTTCGCCTAAGATGCCCAACGATCTGCCTTCGGTGTGCCGCTCGATCAGGCGCCGCATTTCCGGCTCGGGAATGCCGCGGCGAAGAGCCACCCGATGGGCCTGGTAATACGTGGCCGCCGGGCTGATGTGCGGGTCCAGGCCGCTGGCCGAGGCGGTGACCAAGTCGACTGGGATCGGCTCTGCGTTGCCGGGATCGGCGGCCTTGAGCGCTTGGATGCGCGCTTGGGCCGCTTTGAGCAGGGCAGCATTGAGCGGACCGAGGTCGGAGCCCGAGGAATTGGAGGCATTGTAGGGCGCGTCCGTGGCCGAGAGGCGGCCCCAGAAGAACTTCGGATCATCGAAGGGTTGGCCTATGAGTCGGGAGCCCACCGGCTTGCCCTCTTGCAGCAAGAAGCTCCCGCTGGCCTGCCGCGCCAAGCACAGCTGCGCCACGGCGGTGACGGCGAGTGGGTAGATGAGTCCGGTCAGTCCAGACAGGACGCTCAGGGCCAGGATCGCGGTCTTCAATTGTCTGATGAACATGATTCCCTCTAAATGAGATGCAGCGCGACCAGCAACATGTCGATGAGCTTGATGCCGATGAAGGGCGCGATGATGCCGCCCACGCCGTAGATCAGGATATGGTCCCGCAAGAGGCGGGCCGCGGGCACGGCGCGGTACCGGACCCCTTTGAGAGCTAGGGGAATGAGCAGGATGATGATGAGCGCGTTGAAGATGACGGCGGAGAGGATGGCGCTCTCCGGCGTGGCCAGCCGCATGATGTTGAGCACCTTGAGGGCCGGATAAGTGCCGGCGAATGCGGCCGGGATGATGGCGAAGTACTTGGAGACGTCGTTGGCCACGCTGAAAGTGGTGAGCGCCCCCCGCGTGATCAGGAGCTGCTTGCCGATCTCCACGATCTCGATGAGCTTGGTGGGGTTGGAGTCGAGGTCCACCATGTTGCCCGCTTCCTTGGCCGCCTGCGTGCCGGCGTTCATGGCCACGGCCACGTCCGCCTGCGCCAGGGCCGGGGCGTCGTTGGTCCCGTCTCCGGCCATGGCCACCAGGCGCCCGCCGCGCTGGGTCTCGCGGATGAGCTCGAGCTTGGCCTCGGGCGTGGCTTGCGCGAGGAAATCGTCCACGCCCGCCTCGGCCGCGATAGCCGCCGCGGTCATGGGATTGTCGCCCGTGATCATTATGGTCTTGATGCCCATGCGCCGCAGCTCGGCGAAGCGTTCCCGGATGCCGCCCTTGACGATGTCCTTGAGGTGGATGACTCCCAGGACCTGCTGGCGGTCAGCCACCACCAGCGGGGTCCCGCCGCTTTTGGCGATGTTCTCCACGCTGGCCCTGACCTCGGCCGGCATGCCGCCGCCCCGAGACTGGACGTAGGCGGCGATGGCGTCCGTCGCGCCTTTGCGGATCTGCCGTCCGTCGGAGATGTCCACCCCGCTCATCCGGGTCTGCGCCGAGAAAGGGATGAAGGTCGCGCCCAGGTCGTGGATGCGGCGCTCGCGGATACCGTACTTCTCTTTGGCCAGGACCACGATGCTGCGGCCTTCCGGCGTCTCATCGGACAACGAGGATATCTGCGCGGCATCGGCCAGCGCCTCGGTCGCCACGCCTTGCGCCGGCAGGAAAGCCACGGCCTGCCGGTTGCCCAGCGTGATGGTGCCGGTCTTGTCGAGCAGGAGCACGTCCACGTCTCCCGCCGCCTCCACGGCGCGGCCGGACATGGCGATGACGTTGGCCTGGATCATCCGGTCCATGCCCGCGATCCCGATGGCGGCCAACAGTCCTCCGATGGTGGTGGGGATCAGGCAGACCAGAAGCGCCACCAAGGCGGTCACGGTCACCGGGCTGCCCCGCCCGGCCGCGGCCACGCTGAAGAGCGAATAGGGCAGCAAGGTCGCGGTGGCCAGCAGGAAGATGATGGTCATGCCGGCCAGGAGGATGCTCAGGGCGATCTCGTTGGGGGTCTTCTGCCTCTTGGCGCCTTCCACCATGGCGATCATCTGGTCGAGGAAGGTCTCCCCGGGGTTGGCCGTGACGCGCACCACCAGCCAGTCCGAGAGCACCGTGGTCCCGCCGGTCACCGCGCTGCGGTCGCCGCCGCTCTCGCGGATGACCGGAGCGCTCTCGCCGGTGATGGCCGCCTCGTTGACCGAGGCCACGCCCTCGATGACCTCGCCGTCCATGGGGATGATGTCTCCGGCCTCGACCAAGACCACGTCGCCTTTGCGCAAGGTGCTGGCCGGGACGTTCTGGGGCGGCTGGCCGCGCTTGCCCGCCGTGAGCTTCTTGGCCGGCGTGTCGTGGCGGGCCTGGCGCAAGTTGGCGGCCTGGGCCTTGCCGCGGCCCTCGGCCATGGCCTCTGCGAAATTCGCGAACACCACCGTGAACCATAGCCAAACCGAGATGTTTAGGATGAAGCCGGCCGCGGCCTCCCCGCGGCCCAGCCAGGCTTGGAAGAAGAGACCCGTAGTCAGGAAGCTGCCCACTTCCACCACGAACATGACGGGGTTCTTGATCTGGTGGCGGGGGTCGAGCTTGCGGAAGGAATCGAGTGCCGCCGGCCCGAGGATGGCCGGGTCGAAGAGCTTGCGCGCTTTGGAGTGCTGGATCATAGCCCGCCCCCGGCCTGCATGAGATGTTCCGCGATCGGCCCCAAGGCCAGGGCCGGGAAGAAGGTGAGGGCGCCTACGAAGATCACGATGCCCACCAAGAAGCAGATGAAGAGCGGGGTGTGCGTGGGCAAGGTCCCGGCGCTGGCCGGGACATGCTTCTTGCGCGCTAGCGAGCCGGCGATGGCCAGCACCGGGAGCGCGATCCAGAAGCGGGCGAAGAACATGGCCAGGCCCAGGATGATGTTGTAGAAGGGGGTGTTGACGGAGAGGCCCGCGAAGGCGCTGCCGTTGTTGTTGCCTGCGGAAGAGAAGGCGTAGAGGATCTCGCTGAACCCGTGCGGGCCCGGGTTGGCGATGCCGGCCCGGCCCGCCGCGGTCGCCACCGCGATAGCGGTGCCGATGAGGATGACCGACGGGCTGATCAGGATGCCGATGGATGCCATCTTCATCTCGTAGGATTCGATCTTCTTGCCCAGGTATTCCGGCGTGCGGCCGACCATGAGCCCGGCCAGGAACACCGCGATGATGGCGTAGAGGATCATGCCGTAGAGACCGCAGCCCACTCCGCCATAGACCACCTCGCCCAGCTGGATCATGGCCATGGGGACCATGCCGCCTAAGGGGGTGAAGGAGTCGTGCATCGCGTTGACCGAGCCGTTGGAGGCCGCGGTGGTGGCGGTTGCCCAGATGGCCGAGTCCGCTATGCCGAACCGGGTCTCTTTGCCTTCCATGTTCCCACCGGACTGCAGGGCCGACGCGGCTTGGTCGACCCCCAGCTTGGTGAAGGCCGGATTGCCCCGCTGTTCCATGGCCGTGCAGAAGAGCAACAGAGGCACGAAGATGATGGTCATGGCGGCCAGGAGCGCCCAGCCCTGGCGTTGGTCTCCTATCATCCGGCCGAAGGTGAAGCAGAGGGCCGCTGCGATGAGCAGGATGGCCACCGTCTCCAGGAAATTGGATATGGGAGTCGGGTTCTCGAAGGGATGCGCCGAGTTGACGTTGAAGTACCCGCCGCCGTTGGTGCCCAGCATCTTGATGGCCTCTTGGGAGGCCACGGGCCCCAGCGCGATGACTTGCTCGGCCACGGGCTTGCCGCCCGAGTCTCTGGTCGCCTGCAACAGCGGGACCGTGACGCTGGGCTTGAGCGTCTGGGGCACGCCCTGCCAGACCAGCGCCAGCGCGAAGACCGCGGAGAAGGGCAGCAGGATGTAGAGCGTGCCGCGCATCAGGTCCGTCCAGAAATTGCCGATGGTCTGCGCCTGCTTGCGCGCGAATCCCCGGATGAGCGCGACCAGGATAGCCATGCCGGTGGCGGCGGAGACGAAGTTCTGCACCGTGAGCCCGAGCATCTGGGTCAGATAGCTCATGGTGGTCTCGCCGGCGTAGCCTTGCCAGTTGGTGTTGGTGATGAAGCTGACCGCGGTATTGAAGGAAGAGTCCGGGGAGACCGGGCCGAGGTGCATGGGGTTCAAAGGCAGATGGTTCTGGAGGCGCTGGAGGAGATAGACCGCGAAAAGCCCCGCGGCGTTGAAGAGCAGCATGGCCCAGGCATAGGTTTGCCACGGCATCTCCTCTTCGGGATCGATCCCGCAAAGGCGGTAAAGGGTCCGCTCCAGAGGGCCTAAGAGCCGCTCCAAAAGCGGGGCGCGGCCTTCATAGACCAGGGCCATGTAGGTCCCGAGAGGCTTGACCAGCGCGAGCAGCACCGCCATGTAGACGGCGCACTTCAGGAGATTCTCCGCGTTCATTCGAATATCTCCGGCTTGAGCAATGCGGCCAGAAGGTATAAGAACAGCAGGACGCTGACGATCCCTCCGATCCAATAGATGGCGTTCATGGCAAGCCTCCTAGAGCCGCTCCAGAAGCATGATGAGACCCAGGGATATTGCGACCAGCGCCGCGCTCAGACCGACGTATAGGATGTCCATAGGGTCACCGTTCAGATGGGATTGGGGGCAAGGAGATTGTAGAGTTCGTCGGGATAAACGGCCTTCTTGAGAAGCGGCAAGAGCTTCTTGTCCGACGCCAGCCGGCTCAGGGCGGCCAGGATCTTGAGATGGGAGGACGGAGCGCCATCCGGGACCGCCAGAAGGAAGACCAAGGATACGGGCTTGCCGTCCGCGGACTTGAAGTCGATGGGATTGCGGCTCAGCCCGGCCGCCAGCAACGGGGCGGATATCTTCGGTGAGCGAGCGTGAGGGATGGCCACGCCGTTGCCGATCCCGGTCGAGCCGGCCGCTTCGCGGGCCAGCAGCGCGGCTTGGAGCCCGGCGCGATCCGCGAGGCCTCCCGGGAGGGGGAGGACTTCGAGCAGTCGGGTCAGGGCGGTCTCTCGGTCCGCGGCGGGCAGCGGGACGAGGACGGAATCCGGGTGCAGCAGGTCTGCGAAGGTCATCATCCATAGGTTAGTCCATCCCTGCGTAAAGAATCCATTATCAGGGCGTTAGGGAAGCGTTAAGGAGGGGGTTGGCGGGGCGCAGGTCATTTTTGACTTGGTTCCGGCCCATTTAATATCCTAGCCGGATGCCCCTATCATTCGACCTGACCGAAGACCATAAGATGATCCGCGATACGGTGCGCGCCTTCGCGGAGAAGGAGATCCGTCCCAAGGCCCACGAGCTCGACCGGGGGGAGACCTTCTCCGCTGAGCTGACCAAGCGCATGGGCGAGATGGGCCTCTTCGGCATGACCATCGAGCCGGAGTACGGCGGTCAGGGGATGGACTATGTCTCCTACATCATCGCGGTGGAGGAGATGGCCCGGGTGGACGGCTCGCAGGCCGCGACCATGGCGGCGCACAACTCCCTGGGCGTAGGCCCGATCCACGACTACGGCAATGAGGAGCAGAAGAAGAAGTACCTGCCCAAGCTGACTTCGGGCGAGCATGTCTGGGCCTTCGCCTTGACCGAGCCGGAGGCGGGCTCGGACGCGGGCGGCACGCAGACCAAGGCCAAGAAGGTGGACGGGGGCTGGCAGATCACCGGGTCCAAGGTCTTCATCACCAACGCGACCGTGCCCTGCTCTTTGGGCGCGACCGTGCAGGCGGTCAGCGGCGTACGCAAGGACGGCAAGAAGGAGTACACTTGCTTCCTCCTTGAAAAGGGCACGCCGGGCTACTCCACCAAGCCTCTCAAGGACAAGCTTTTGTGGCGCGCTTCCGACACGGGCGAGCTGTACTTCGACAAGGTGTCCTTGCCCGACGCGCAGGTGCTGGGCAAGCAGGGCGAGGGCTTCAAGCAGATGCTGGGGACTCTGGACGCGGGGCGGCTTTCCATCGCGGCCATGGGCCTGGGCTGCGCGCAAGGGGCCTACGAGCTGGGCCTGCAGTACGCCAAGCAGCGCAAGCAGTTCGGCGCGGCCATCGCGACCTTCCAGGCCAACGCCTTCAAGCTGGCGGACATGGCGATGCAGATCGAACACGCGCGGCTCTTCCTCTACTACGCCTGCTGGCTCAAGGACCAGAAGCGCCCCTACGCCAAGGAGTCCGCCATGGCCAAGCTCTACTGCTCGGAGGTGGCGCGGCTGTGCGTGACGCACTCCCTGCAGCTCTTCGGCGGCTACGGCTTCATGGGCGAGTTCCAGATCGAGCGGTTCTTCCGCGACCAGAAGCTCCTGGAGGTCGGCGAAGGCACCTCTGAGATCCAGCGGCTGGTCATCGCCCGCTCCATCGGCTGCTACGAGTAGCGAGGTCCTGACGCGAAGCGTCAGGACCTAGAACAGCGGCAAGCGACCGGGCGAAAGTTTGGTAGAATCCAGCTGCCCCCATGGATAAACTCACCTCCCAGATCGACACCTCCAGCGCCCAATTCAAGGAGAACTCGGAGCACAACCGCGGCGTCATCGAGAAGTTCCGCGCCCTCTCCGAGGAGGCCAAGCTCGGCGGGCCCCAGGCCACCCGCGACCTGCACAAGTCCCGCAAGAAGCTCCTGGTCCGCGAGCGCCTCGAGCTCCTCCTCGACGCCGACACCCCTTTCCTGGAGCTCTCCGGCCTCGCCGCCCACGACGTCTACGGGCCCGACTCTCCTAAGGCCGCAGGTCTGGTCTCCGGCATCGGCGTGGTCAACGGCCGCCACGTCATGGTCATCGCCAACGACGCCACGGTCAAGGGCGGCACTTACTACCCCATCACGGTCAAGAAGCACCTGCGCGCCCAGGACATCGCCCTGCAGAACAACCTGCCCTGCGTCTACCTCGTGGACTCCGGCGGCGCCTTCCTGCCCCTGCAGGACCAGGTCTTCCCGGACCGCGACCACTTCGGCCGCATCTTCTACAACCAGGCCCAGCTCTCCTCCAAGAACATCCCGCAGATCTCCGTGGTGCTCGGCTCCTGCACCGCGGGCGGCGCCTACATCCCGGCCATGAGCGACGAGACCATCATGGTGCGCAAGCAGGCCACCATCTTCCTGGCCGGCCCGCCGCTGGTCAAGGCCGCCACGGGCGAGGACGTCAGCGCCGAGGACCTGGGCGGAGCCGACGTGCACTGCAAGATCTCGGGCGTGGCCGACCACTACGCCACCGACGAGGCGCACGCCCTGCGCATGGCGCGCAACGCCGTGGAGAACCTCGGCGCCCGGCCCCGGATCGACATCGGGGCCTGCGCCTCGGAGGAGCCCGCCTACGACCCGGAGGAACTCCTCGGCGTCATCCCCAAGGACATGCGCAAGCAGTTCGACATGCGCGAGGTCATCGCGCGCATCGTAGACGGCTCGCGCTTCCACGAGTTCAAGAAGCTCTACGGCGCCACCTTGGTCTGCGGCATGGCCCGCATCATGGGCTATCCCGTCGGGATCCTGGCCAACAACGGCATCCTCTTCTCGGAGAGCGCGGTCAAGGCCGCCCACTTCATCGAGCTCTGCTGCTTCCGCAAGATCCCGCTCCTGTTCTTCCAGAACGTCACCGGCTACATGGTCGGCAAGGAGTACGAGCGCGGCGGCATCGCCAAGGACGGGGCCAAGATGGTCACCGCGGTCTCCAACGCCAACGTGCCCAAGTTCACCGTCATCATGGGCGGCTCCTACGGGGCCGGCAACTACGGCATGTGCGGCCGCGCCTACGACCCGCGCCTGCTTTGGATGTGGCCCATGTCGCGCATCTCGGTCATGGGCGGCGAGCAGGCCGCCAACGTGCTCTGCACGGTCAAGGCCGCCCAGCAGGAGAAGGCCGGCAAGCCCATGTCCCAGGCGGCTCAGGACGAGTTCAAGCGCCCCATCCTGGAGAAATACGAGAAGGAGAGCCACTCCCTCTACAGCACGGCCCGGCTCTGGGACGACGGCATCCTCGACCCCGTGGACACCCGCACCGCCCTGGGACTCTCCATCGCCATGTCCTTGAACGCTCCCATCGCGGACTTCCAGCCCAGCCTCTACAGGATGTGATGAACACGAGCTACTCCACCCTCGAGCTCGAGCGCGAAGGCAAGACCTTGCTCTTGTGGCTCGCCCGGCCGGAGAAGCGCAACTCCTTCGACGCCCAGCTCCTCAAGGATCTGGCCCAGGCCTTCACCGAGATCGGCCAGGACCCGTCCGTGCGCGTGCTCGTGGTCAGCGGCCGGGGGCAGTCGTTCTGCGCCGGGGCGGACCTCTCCTGGATGCGCCAGGTCGTGGACTACACCTTCGCGGAGAACCGGCGCGACTCCCAGGCCATCGCCGACGCCTTCCAGGCCCTCTACTCCATGAAGAAGCCCACCATCGCGGCAGTCAACGGCGCGGCCATCGGCGGGGGCATGGGTTTCCTGGGCGCCTGCGACATCGTGGTGGCCTCCCAGGCCGCGGTCTTCAGCCTCAGCGAGGTGCGCCTGGGCCTGGTCCCCGCCTGCATATCCCCTTTCCTCCTGCGGCGCGCCCCGGCCGGGGCCCTGCGCCGCTACATGCTCAGCGGCGAGCGCTTCGACGCCGCCACGGCCCTGCGCCTGGGGCTGGTGGACGAGGTGGTGCCGGCCGAGGGGCTCATGGCCAAGGCCAAGAGCATCGCCGCGAGCCTGGCCGAGGCCGCGCCCGGAGCCCAGGCCGTGGTCAAGGAGCTCCTGGAGCGGGTCCCCGGGCAGAGCCTGGACCAGGCCCTCGATTACGCCGTAGACGCCATCGCCAAGCTGCGCGCCGGAGCCGAGGCGCAGAAGGGGATGCGTTCCTTCTTGGAGAAGAAGCCCTGTGCGTGGGATTAAGCCCATAAAGAAGGTCCTGGTCGCCAACCGCGGAGAGATCGCGGTGCGCATCATCCGGACCCTGCGCGAGATGGGCATTCGCTCCGTGGCGGTGTACTCGGAGGCCGACGCCGGCGCCTCTCACGTGGCCGCGGCCGACGAGGCCTGCCTCATCGGGCCCGCGCCGTCGGCCGAGAGCTACCTGCGCATCGACCGCATCCTGGAGGCCGCCGAAAAGACCGGCGCCGACGCCGTCCACCCCGGCTACGGCTTCCTCTCCGAGAACTCGGCCTTCTCCGCGGCGGTCTCCGGCGCGGGGATGACCTTCATCGGGCCCTGCCCCAAGGCCATCCAGGCGCTGGGCAACAAGCTCAACTCCCGGGAGCTGGCCCTCAAGCACGGCGTGCCCGTCATCCCGGCCGTGACCGAGGACAAGGACCGGGAGGCCTTCCGCAAGGCCGTGCGCAAGATGGGCTACCCCGTGCTCATCAAGGCCGCGGCCGGAGGCGGCGGCAAGGGCATGCGCGTGGTGCACAAGGACGAGGACCTCGAGCCGTTCCTGGAGATGGCCAAGCGCGAGTCCCAGAAGTCCTTCTCCAGCGACCAGGTCTTCGTGGAGAAGTACCTGGTGCGGCCCCGCCACATCGAGTTCCAGATCCTGGCCGACCACCACGGCAGCGTGATCCATCTCAACGAGCGCGAGTGCTCCATCCAGCGCCGGCACCAGAAGATCGTCGAGGAGACCCCGTCGCCCCTGATCACCCCGGAACTGCGCGAGGAGATGGGCGCCACCGCGGTGCGCCTGGCCTCGGCCGTGGGCTACGTCAACGCGGGCACCGTGGAGTTCATCGTCGACGAGGACGGCCACTACTATCTGCTGGAGATGAACACCCGCCTGCAGGTGGAGCACCCGGTCACCGAGCTGGTCCTGGGCCTGGACCTGGTGGCCGAGCAGATCCGCATCGCCGAAGGCCGGCCCCTGCGTTTTAAAAAATCGCCCGAGCCGCGCGGCCACGCCCTGGAGTGCCGGCTCTACGCCGAGGACCCGGCCAACGGATTCCTGCCCAGCCCGGGCCGCATCGCCTGGCTCCACGAGCCTTCCGGTCCCTGGGTGCGCAACGACTGCGGGGTGCGCTCCGGCTCGGAGGTGTCCTCCTTCTACGACCCCATGATCTCCAAGCTCATCGTCTGGGGCGAGGATCGGCCCGCGGCCGTGGCCCGCATGAAGCGGGCTTTGCGCGACTACGCCATCCTGGGCGTGACCACCAACCGCGACTATCTGCTCGACATCATCGGGCATGAGGCGTTCGCCAAGGGCGAGCTGCACACGGGCTTCGTGGAGCAGCATCTGCACGGCTGGAAGCCCGGCCAAGGCTCGTTGGAGGCGGCTTTGATCGCGGCCGCGGTCCTGCCCGCGAGCCGGCCCGGCCTGGAGGCCGCCTCGGGCGGCGCGGCACCGCGGCACGACCCTTGGCTGACCGTAGGGGATTGGGGGCGCTGATGGAGCATCGATTCTTCCGGGTCGCAGACGCCCTGCGCCAGACCTACGCCTCGCGCCAGGAAGGGCACCGCTTCCTGGTGCGCGTGGAGGGCAAGGAGGTCGAGGTCTCGGCCCTGCCCTTGGGAGAGCACCGCTTCCTGCTGCGCCTGCCCGACCGCCAGCTGGTGGTGGACTGGGCCCGCAAGGACAAGGAAGTCTTCCTTCAGCTCGACGGCCAAGGCTTCCGGCTCAAGGAGGAGGACGCGGCCCACTCGGTCTCCGACGGCGACCACGGCGACGAGAACGAGCCCGCCCTGAACTCGCCCTTGCCCGGCCGCGTGGTCAAGGTCCTGGTGGCGCCCGGCGAAGAGGTCAAGAAGGGCCAGCCCCTGGTCATCATCGACTCCATGAAGATCGAGTTCGAGTTCAAGGCCCCGCGGCCCGGGAAGGTGGAGCAGGTCCTGGCCGTGGAGGGCAAGCAGATCGACGTGGGGCAGTGCCTCGTCATCCTCAAGCAGTAAGGGCCGGGCCGAGGCCTAGCGCCGCGTCTCGCGGGACGCCAGCATGGTCTCATCTTTCATTGGACTCTCCCGCCGGCCCAGGCATGGCGAAACATGGTACTCTATGATAAGAGAGCCGGATCAGGGAGGCAAGAAGTGAATATCAGGGCAATATTGGTTTCGATGATGCTGGCAGGATTCGCTGGCCCGGTGGCAGCACAGCAGCACGATGCTGTCTATGCAGACTCTGAGGTCGGGTTCAGAGACTGCATGGCCGCCATCCGCAATGCTGATATCTGCATAAAGGCCCAGGCCGGATTTAAGGCCTGCATGAGTGCTGCCAATAACTCGGATACCTGCGTGAACGCGCAGGCCGGGTTCAGAGACTGCTGGTCAGCCATCCACAAAGAAAATATCTGTCTAAACGCTAAGCGCGGCTTCAAGGACTGCATGGCCGCCGTCGGCAGTGACAGCATCTGCGTGAAAGCCGAGGCCGGCTTCAGAGACTGCTGGTCAGCCATTCACAACAGTGATGCCTGCCTAAACGCCAAGCGCGGCTTCAAGGACTGCATGGCCGCCGTCGGCAGTGACAGCATCTGCGTGAAAGCCGAGGCCGGGTTTGGCGACTGCTGGTCCGCCATCCACAACGACAAAATCTGTCTAAACGCTAAGCGCGGCTTCAAGGACTGCATGGCCGTTGTCGGCAACGACAGCATCTGTGTGCACGCCGAGGCGGGTTTTAAAGACTGCATGGCAATGATCGGCAATGCGAATTCCTGCTTAGAGGCCAAATAGCAAAATCGGAAACCACGCAGATCTTGCAGTCGCGCCCGAGATGTCCTGGAATCTTCCTTTTCATTTAGATCAACAGGAGGCGCGGCGTCCAGGACAGAGGCTGCCTGCATCTGAGGCGTGAACTGATGCGCACAATCCTGCTCATCCTCGCCGTCTTTATCCTTGCCAGTCGACGTTCCTCCGGCGGATGATTCCCACTCCGCGTCAACAAGCGGGAGCGAGTCGCACAGAACGACATTAGGAATTACGTTGTCGTTCTGTGAGCCACGGCCCTGCCTTGATGGCGTTCTCCTGAAGTCTCCTGCCTGATTTAGACGCCAGACTGCAATCCTTAGGACTTGCGGCCCGAGGCCCGGTAGGCCAGCATGAAGAACAGGCTGGAAAGCCGGTTGAGGTAGGCGTAGGCGGCCGGCCGCATCTTCTTGGCGCGCAGCAGCCCCGTGCAGGCGGATTCCAGATCGCGGCAGCGCACGCGGCATTCGTTGTACGCGGCGGCGAGCGGGCGGTCGAAGCGCAGGAATCCCTTCGGCGGCTCACCGAGAAGATCGATGAAGTCCTCAATCCTCCTGAGGTCCCGTGGGCCGATCTCCTGCCAGAGCTTGTCCTGGACTTCCCGCAGCATGGCCCTGGCCGGCCCCTTGGCGTCCAGCAGCGCCAGGTCCATGGCGGACTGCAAGGCGTCGATCTTCCCGGCCGCCACGATGCGCGCGTCGTCCTTGGCGAGCCTCCGGCCCGAGAGGCCGCGCGTGAAGCCCGTGTCGCCATTCTTGGAGTAGGCTTTCTTCATGGTCTGAGCGGCCTACTGTAATAAAAAAAGGGTTATAATACAAACCCCATGTACAAGATAGAGGAGTCCCTCGACTCGCAGATCCTGGCCCTCCAGAAGGAACGCCCCACGGTCATCTTCACCGAGCCCCTCGATCCGCGCATCCTCGAGGCGGTCTGCTACCTCTCCCGTTTCGTCAGGCCGGTCCTGCTCGCCCCTGAGGGGGAGGTCCGCGCCGCGGCCTCCCAGCATCTGGGCCATGTCGACCCCACGCGCATCGACTTCGCGCTCAGCGAGTGCGCGTGCGTGGACATCTCCCAGCGCGGCGACCTCGTCGACGAGCTGGCGGCCGAATGCCTCAAGAGCCCATACCGCGGCTTCAAGGGCAAGACCCCGGAGGCCGCGCGGCTGGCGGTCTCCAAGCCGAGCCTCTTCGGCATCTACGCCGTGCGCCTGGGGCACGCGGACATGGTGGTGGGCGGGGCGCGGCACAACCCAAAGGAATATTTCCGTCCCATGCTGGCCCTGCTGGCCACGCGGCCCGTGGTCCTGGAGGCGGGCGTCTTGATCCTGCCCGACGACCATCCGGAAGCCATCTATCCCCATAACATCGTGGTCTTCGGCGACGTGGGCGTCAACGCCGCCATGACCCCCGAGCTCCTGGCCGAGGTGGCCGTGGGCACCTGCGCCGTGGCGCGCGACCTTTTCCCCGAGGACGTGCTTCCCGATATCCACGGGGCCATCGTCTCCTACTCGCACAAGGGTTCCGACGAGGGGCCCTCGCCGGTGATGATCCGCAAGGCCATGGAGCGGGTGCCGGAGTTGCTGGCCGCGCGCGCGGCCAAGGGCCAGCGCTACGCCAGCATGCGCATCGCCGGAGAGGTCAAGATCAGCGCGGCCATCTCCCGGCGTTCCTCGGAGCTCTACGGGGAGGCGGGCCTCACCGGAGGCACCAACGTCATCATCTGTCCCAACCTGGAGACCGGCAACCTCCTCTTCCACCTATACGGCTCGCGCTTCCCGGAGGCCAAGAAGTTCGCGGTCATCTTCGGCGTGGGCTCCCGAGGCGTGGACGTGGCCATCGACTGCAGCTCGGAGGATGTGCGCCTGGACGTGAAGGCTTCTTTGGTCCGCCTGCACCACCGCTACGGCCGGCGCCGCCATCTGCTCAAGGACACCTTCTTCCGGCGCTTCCGCGTGCTGGCCATCAATCCCGGCTCGACCTCCACCAAGATCGCGGTCTACGAGGGCGAGACGGAGACCTTCGTCCAGGAGATCCAGCACGCCCGCGAGGAGCTCGCGCCCTTCGCCGGCAAGAAGATCACCGAGCAGTACGCCATGCGCAAGGAGGCGGTGCTGCGCGCCCTCCAGGATCGGGGGCTCAAAGCCGAGGAGTTCGACGCCATCTGCGGCCGGGGCGGCCTGCTGAGCCCCATCCCGCACGGCACCTACAGGGTGAACGACGCCGTGCTGGCCGACCTGCGCACCGGGGCCTACGGCGACCACGCCTCGAACCTGGGCGGGCTCATCGCGCACGAGCTGGCCGCTCCGGGAGGCAAGCCCGCCTTCATCGTCGACCCTGTGGTGGTCGACGAGGTCGCCGCGCGGGTCAAGGTCACCGGGATCAAGGCCATCCGGCGCAAGGTGATCAGCCATGCCTTGAACCAGATCGCCTCGGTGCGCCGCTACGCCCACGAGCACGAGACCTTCTACGAGGCCGTCAACGTCGTGGTCTGCCACCTGGGCGGCGGCATCTCCGTCGGCGCCCACCGCCGGGGCCACTACGTCGACGTCAACAACGCTTTGGACGGCGAGGGGCCGTTCACCCCGGAGCGGGCGGGGTCTCTGCCCTCGGGCCAGCTCTCGGACCTCTGCTACTCCGGCCGCTACACCGTGGCGGATGTCAAGAAGCTCATCAAGGGCGCGGGCGGGCTCATCGACTTGCTGAAGACCTCGGACCTGCGCGAGGTGGAGAAGCGCATGCAGGCCGGCGACGCCGAGGCCGCGGAGGTCTTCGACGCCATGGCCTACCAGATCGCCAAGGCCGCCTGCGCCCTGCTGCCGGCCTTCGAGGGGGAGAAACTCGACCGCATCATCCTGACCGGGGGCATGGCCCGCTCCAAGCTCCTGGTGGAGCGCATCAGCGGCTACCTGGCCGGTCTGGGCTGCGGCATCACCGTTTATCCGGGCGAGAACGAGATGGTGGCCCTGGTCAAGGGCGCCCTGCGCGTGCTCTACGGCCGCGAGGCGGCGCGGGAGTATCTGTCGGAGCGGGTCACGTCCGCAGCCTGAATCTCTCAGCCCCTACGGCTTTTCGCCGTCGTCGGGGCCGGCGCAGGAAAAGCCCAGCTGCGTGAAGTATCGTGCCGCCTCCGCCGCTCTGCCTCCGAGAAGGCTGAGGTCCGGCCGGCAAGGCGGCTTGCGGTCGAGCCCCTCCCATTTGCTCAGCCCGAGGGGATGGTATTCGAGCAGTTCGATGGCCTCGAGCCTGAGTTCGCGCAAAAGTCCGGCCACCGCCGAGAGGTTCCCCTGGGCATCCGAGATGCCCGGGACCAAGGTCAGGCGCGGCAGCACCTTCCCGGGACAACGGGCGCAGAGACGGCGGAAGTTGTCCAGGATGATGCTGTTGTCCTGCCCGGTGGACCGGCGATGCTGTTCCGGGTCCAGGACCTTCAAGTCGAAGAGGAACAGGTCGATCAACGGCTCCAGGGCCAGGATATCGTCGGTCCGCGCCTGGCCGCAGGTTTCCACGGCGGCGTGGATGCCGTGACTGCGGCATCCGGACAGCAATTCGCCCAAAAAGTCCGGTTGCGCAAAAGGCTCCCCTCCGGAGAAGGTGACCCCGCCTCCTGAATTGCGGTAGAAGTCGCGATCCTGCTCGATCTGGGCCAGGATATCCTGGGCGTCGGCTTCCCGGCCGGTACGGGCCAGGGCGTCCTTGGGGCAGGCCTCGGCGCAGGAGAGATCCCGGCAAACGGCGCAGAGGCTCCTATCGAAGATCGGGACGCCGCGGCCCTCTTGCGAGATCGCGCCGGCCGGGCAGGTCGGCACGCAACGGCCGCAGGCGGCGCAAAGCCCGGATCGCCGCAGCAGCTCGGGCCGGGTCTGTTGGGATTCGGGGTTGCAGCACCACGCGCACCTCAGCGGACAGCCCTTGAGGAACACCAAGGTCCGGATGCCGGGGCCGTCATGGACCGCGTAGCGCTGGAGGTCGAAGACGAGGCCGCGGCTCACAACCCGTGCTCGGTGCGCCAGATGACCTGGTCCTGCAGGGCCTGGCTCATCTCGACCCAGTAGGCGGAGAATCCGGCCACGCGCACGACGAGGTCCCGGTACGCTTCCGGCCGTTTTTGCGCATCGCGCAGCATGCGCGAGTCCACCACATTGAACTGCACGTGGAAGCCCGGCTTCTCGAAGTAGGTCTTGATGAAGGCCAGGAGATTGCGTGAACCCTTCTCCCCGCGCAGAGCCGAAGGATGGAATTTTAAGTTCAGCAGTCCGCCCCGGATGAGGGAGTGGTCGACCTTGCCGCTGGAGCGCGCGACCGCGGTCGGGCCCTGGACGTCGGTCCCGGGGAAAGGCGAGGTGACCCCATCGGCCAGGGGCTCGCCAGAGCGCCGTCCGTCCGGGAAAGCGGCGCAGGCCTTGCCGAAGGGCACCGGCGTGGAGATGGCGAGCATGGAGGGATCGTAAGGTTCGCCCAGGTAGTTGTCCTGCCCCGCGACCCAGCTGCAGTATTCGGAGAAGAGGTCGAGGAATACGGAGTCCGCGTCGTCGTCGTCGTTGCCCCACTTGGGCGCGAGGAGCGCCCGCTTGCGCAGGGCCTCGTGCCCCACCCAGTCCGCAGCCAGGGCCGCCTTAAGCCCCTCCAGGCCGCAGGCGCCGTCCTCGAAGCACAGCTTCTTGATCGCGGCGAAGGAATTGGCCACGTTGACGAGCCCCGAGGAGAGCGTGGTGGGAGTCCGGTTGAGCACCGCGCCGCCGTCGTCCATGCACAAGCCTCGGTCGAGGCAGTCCCGCACGAAGACGGAGCAGAACACGAGCGGCACGGTGTCCCGGTGCGCCCGCATGACGTGGTTCCAGTACTGCTGCCAGCGCCGGACCGAGGCGCGCATCTTGTCAAGATAGGAGGCGCGGAGCTCCTCGTAGGTCTTGGGAGAGCGCGGCTCGAATAGCCGATCCCCGGTGACGGGGTCGGCGCCGTCGTTCATGGTCAGGTCCAAGAGCTTGCCGTGGTTGACGAACCCCGCCTGTACCACCCCATAGGACATCCCCTGCAGGACCGGCTCCGTGCATCCGCCGATGGCCGCGTATTTGCGGACGGTCTCCAGCGCGATCCCGCTGGTCTTGGTTTCGTGGCGGATGTAGGTCTTGAGGTTGAAGAACGCGGGATAGCCCACTCCGGTCTTGACGCATTCCGCGGCCTTGAGCAGGAAGCGTTCGGAGAGGGAATCGTCGTGCCAGACCGAGAGCGTGGGCTGGGTCATCTGCATGCGGATCTGGGCGTCCAGGATGGCCAGGGACAACTCATTGTCCGCCGGCCGGCCCTGCCCGTCCAGGCCGCCGAGAACGAGGTTCTGGTATAGGTTGCCGTGGCCCAGGCCCTGCCAACTGAGGCTGGCCAGGTATTCGATCTGGGTCATCTTGACGAAAAGCTCCTCCAGAACCTCCACGGCTTCCTGATAGCTGACGCCGCCTTTTTGGTAGTACGGCCAGAGCGTCTGGTCCAGCCGGCCCGGCGAATACCCGAGATGCGAGCCCTCCAGATGGCCCAAAAGATAGGTGAACCAGAAGGACTGCACCGCCTCTCGGAAATCGCGGGGCGGTTCTCGCGGGACCCGCTGGCAGGCGCGGGCCATCCTCAGGAGCTCGCCCTGCCGTTGACGGTCCGTCTCCAGCCCCGCGAGCCTCTGCGCTTCCTTGGCGTAGTTTTCGGCGAAGACCAAGGCGCCCTGCAGCACGCGCTTGGCCGCGCGCCAGAACTCGATCTTTCCGGACTCGTGGATGCGTCCGGGGCGAAAAGAGAGCAGTCGTCCGTCGATCTCATCCAGGATCCTTCCGTAACCCTTGGCCAGTGACGTCTCGTGGTCCAAGATCAGGCGGCCTTCCGGGCAAGGTTCGTGCGGGGCCGTGTAGAGCCCGATGGCCCAGCCCTTCTCGATGAAATCGGCCTCGGGGAAATGCTCCGTCCAGAGCTGCTCTCCCCGGGACATGAAGCACTTGTCCTCCCAATACTCGCATGTCTCGCGGAGGGACTCGTACTCTTCCGGCGAAATGAGGAATTTGCCTGAGAAGACCCGGCAGCCTTCCTTCTGGGCCTGGTCCAGGGAGCCTGCGATGCCGCCGCCCCGGCCTTGCTCTATGTGTTTTTGCTGGGCATCCTGCGCCTGCAGGCGCATCTCTTTGAGGAAAGGCCCCGCCGCATAGTTGGCGTAGGGGACGGCGCCTCGGATGAAGCGGGTCTTATTGGCCGCGATCGTCTCTTGCGGATGGATGATGGGCGTGATCCGTTCGAGGGCGTAGGCATGGTCTTGGGCCCGGCGCTCGAGCGTCGGCAGGCCGTCGCTCCGGCGATGCGACTCGGTGAGGAGGCGGATGTACTCGACGTCCACGCGCAGAGGCGCCTCGAGATAGCGCTTTTTTAGGAACGCCGTGCGCGGAGTCGAGGGGCGGGCCGTGACCTCCCGAGGTATGAGTCCCGTTGGCGTGTCCATCCTGGGCATCCCTTGCAGGGTATAATAACAAACTGCGTGCTCGTCGAGCTCTGCGAGCGTCCCGCGAAGTTTGATAAGATGGCTCCGCAATGATCGATGTCACGACCCTGCCGCCGCCGCGCCTGGCCGAGGTGGGCCCGCGCGACGGCCTGCAGAACGAGGCCGCGCTGGTCCCTACCGAGGCGAAGGTGGCCTTCGTCGACGCGCTGTCCGAGAGCGGGGTGCGCGAGATATCGGCCGGAGCCTTCGGCGCGAAGCTCCCGGGCGCGCAATTGGCCGACTCCGCCGAGGTCTTCGAGAACATGAAGCGCAAGGAAGGGGTGCATTACCTGGCCTTGGTGCTCGACGAGAGGGGGCTGGACCTGGCCCTGGAAGCGGAGGCGGACAAGATCGAGGTCTTCTGCGCGGCTTCAGAGACTTTCTCCGAGAAGGTCACGGGGGCCCCGATCGCCCAGACCTTGGAGAGGCTGCGGCCGGTGGTGGCCAAGGCCCGGGCCGCGAAGTTGTCGGTGCGCGCGGGCGTGGGCGCGGCCTTCCACTGTCCCTACGAGGGGCCGGTCCATCCGGACTCCGTGACCGCGATGGTGGAGCGGCTGCGCGTGATGGGGGTGGGGGAGTTCTCTCTATCCGACACGGTGGGCCGCGCCTCGCCTCAGGACGTGCGCGCCCTGCTGGATATCCTGCTCCGGCGCCTGAGCGTGAGCCCCGAGCAGATCTTCCTCCACTTCCACGACACTTATGGGATGGCGCTGGCCGACGCCTTGACGGCCTGGACCGAGTACCGCATCTCGGGCTTCGACGCTTCCTGCGGCGGTGTGGGAGGGTGTCCTTACGCGCCGGGCGTGGGGGGCAACGTGGCCACCGAGGACCTGGCCTTCGCGTTCTTGGCCAGCGGAGCGGCGATCCGCGTGGACTTCCAGAAGCTCCGAGCCGCGGGCCAGGCGCTGGTCGCGCATCTGGGGCATCCTTTACCTTCGCATCTAAGTAAACTAGAATTCAAGTAGAGTGGCTGCGCCAGCCCAGCTGCGCTGGGCTGGGTGCCGTCAGCGGAAACGATTTGCGCCCGTAGTGAAATGGATATCACGACAGCCTCCGAAGCTGTAAGTGCAGGTTCGATTCCTGCCGGGCGCACCATTCCTCGTTAGTCGCACCGTGGCCCGATGAGCGATCCCGTTCCTGTCCGCACCTGTCGTTATTGTGGCTCCGAGTTCAAGCCCGGGGACATCAGATGCCCGACCTGCTGGGAGCCCGTGGGCTGGCGCTGGTTCACGCGGATCCTGCGCCGGGGCCTGCTTTGGGGCCTGCTCATCCTCGCGGCCTGCGTGGGGTCCGTCTGGCTTCGTTCCTTCCTGAGCGGAGGCGCGGAGGCGCAGTCAGCCCTCGATGAGGCGAGCCAGACCTTGAGCGCCGCCGAACACGGCTGCGCCCCTCTTCCTTGCCCGCCGCACGTGCTCCAGGCGCGGAGCCTCTATGATGCGGGCCGCAAGCAGGCCTCGGCCGGCCGCAACCAGGAGGCCCTCAAGAGCGCCCAGGCGGCCCTGGAGTTGCTGCACAATCCCCCGCCGACTCCCGCCGTGGCGATCGCCGCGGCCACGGTGACGTCCTCGGGGAGCGCCTTCAGCCTGGTCGCGACCGGCATGGTCCAGATCAACCCCGGCCCGTTCATCATGGGCTCGTTTTCGGGCGGCCCCGACGAGCGTCCCGCTCATGAGGTCGCCCTTGGGATGTACGCCATCGGCGCCCGCGAGGTCACGGTGGATGAGTACCGGCGCTACGGCCAGGAGACCCAGCAGGGCTTTCCGGAGCAGCCCGCCGGGAGCACTTCCCAGCATCCGGTGGTCCTCGTCACCTGGCACGAGGCCAAGGCCTACTGCGAGCACTACGGGATGCGCCTGCCCACGGAAGCTGAGTGGGAGAAGGCCGCCCGCTGCGGCCTCAAGGGCCAGACCATCGGCGAGGCGGACCCGGCCGGGCTCAACCGGTTCGCCTGGTACAAGGGCAACTCCCAGTCGAAGGCCCATGCCGTGGGGACCAAGGCCGCCAGCCCCTGCTTCCTGTATGACTTTTTTGGGAACGTGGCGGAGTGGGTGTCGGACTGGTATGACCAGGATTACTACGGGGACAGCCCCCCGCAGAACCCTCCCGGCCCGGAGCGCGGCGACGACAAGGTCGTCCGCGGGGGTGCCTTCAACAGCTCCAGCGAGTCTCTCAGGATGAGCTCCCGCGACCGGCTGGGGCCCGACAGCGGGCGGGAGGATATCGGGTTCCGCTGCGTGAAGTGACCAGGCCCGCCTACAGGATGTCGATCTTGAAGCAGAGGCGCCAGTCTCCCAAAGACAAAGGCGAGACCCGGCCCATGAACATCCCGGCCAGGCGCGTGAAGAGGATGAGCCGGCTCGGGGCGGAGGGGGGAGCCTTCCTCATGAAGGAGCGCGGCGGCAGCGGGATGCCGCCGTCTTCTTCAGCGTCTAAGAAGGGGCTCAATTCCCTGATGTCGACCACCGGCACCAGCGCGTAATTGCGCAGGACGCGCGGCCAGAGGAAGGCCTCGGAGGCTTGGGGCTCGCTCCGGGTTTCCTGCGCGGCGGCTGGACGGGGGGCCAAGGCCAGCAGAGCCAGTAAGAGCAATCCTACCCACATCGGTCGTTCGGGCTGCATCGCGGAGCTACCTTGAAGCAATTGTGGCAGTGCCGTGTTACGCCGGTGTGTCTGTGTCCTGTCAGGGGAGGCGGGGGCGGCTCAGTCCTTAGAACTTGTAGCGCAGGGTGGCGTTGTAGCTGCTGTCTTGGAAGTGAGACCGGAAATCGCCGGCATAGTCGAACTTGGCCGTGAGTCCCTTGCCCCAGTCCAGGGCGAACCCCGTCCCGAACAGCGCTCCGTCGCGCGCGTAGCGGCCCGTGGCCACGGAGAAGACGCTGCCCGCGCCTGAGGCCAACTGCGCTTCGATCGGGCGGCTCTGGTCCTCGAACTCGTGGCGCCAGCCCGCGCTCATGTAGGGGAGGAACATCCAGGAGTCCATCGGGATCTTGTCCGAGTAGCGCAGCCCGAGGCTCGACTGCAGCGACAGGGCTGTCTGCGGCGACACGTTCAGGTCCAGGGCGTCCGCCCCGGACTCCGCGAACGAGCCGATCATCAGGCGGTTGTAATCCAGCCCCGCGAACGGCGAGAACGTCCCCCAGGCCCTGGTCTTGACGTCGAAGCTCGCGCTGGCGTCCAGGTTGAACTCGGAGCCCTGCGGCGAGGCGGCCGCCACCCGCGAGATCTGCCCGAACTGGATGCCCCGCTTCGTGGAGAAATAGTCGGAGGCTCCTCCGATGTAGAGGCTCGCGCGGGCGGTCTCGTCGTGGGCCGCGGCGTAGACGCCGAAGCGCGCGCTGTTGTTGTCCACCGTCCCCGATCCGGGGGCGTAGACGGACGCGTGGCCGTGGAGGTAGCTGAGCGAGCCGCCGACCGCGAGGTTCTTGTTGAGGCGGTAGTCCCCGCCTCCCGCCAGGCCGGCCGTGTTGAAGGCGTAGCCGGGCTGCAGGCCGGAGTCGGTGGTGGCCTCGCTGAGCCGGCCGGTCGAGCCCACTCCGGAAGCGTAGAACCCCCAGGGCGACTTCGAGGCGGGGAGCTCGTGTACCGCGCCCAGCTCGAGCGAGTCCAGGTCGCTGCCGGCGTAGGCCAACAGCGGGCCTCCGGGAGCGTCCATGTGGCCGCTCACCGTGTAGTTGGTGACGCCGTCGGGGGCGGTGCCGTCGGCCAAGGCGGCCAGGCGCTGGCCCACGGCCGCGGCCTGGACTCCGGAGCCTGCCATGCCCAGCGAGCCCATGGCGGCCAGCGAGATGGGGCCGATCTGGTCGAGGGCCGATTGCAGGTGCGGGGCGTCGAGGGTGTAGAGGTTGCCGATCACGGTGGCGATGTCGCCCGTGGGGCTGGTGCGCAGGAGCTCCAGGCTCTTGCCGATCGCGGCCTGGTTGGGGTTGATGGCGCTGTGGGCGAAGGGGACGAAGTGGGCGGTCAGCGTCAGGTCGGTGCCGTTGGTCGTCGGGCTGCTGAATGAGAGCGCGGCCGGCGAGACGATGCTTGCGAGTGCGCCGGTCACAGGGGATCCGGCTGTAATCGGTATGAAAGTGGTGACGCCGTCCTTGATGGTCTGCGCGACTTGCGGGGTGAGGCCTACCACTAGGGTCCCATGCGAGACGTCGGCCGTCCCGGTGACCGTGAGGTTGGCGCCCTTCGATTGTGGCTGTAGCATCATCTGAAGAGTTCCGGCCACGCTGAAGCTGGCCACGGTCTGGGTGAAGCTGGCCATGTTGAAGGTCCCGCCGGGGTTCACCGTGAGCGTTCCGACGGTGGAAGGCAGGGCGTTGCTGGCTCCGAGCTGAAGAGTTCCCCCGTTGATGAATGTGCCGCCGGAATAGGTGTTGGTCGCGGTCAGAACGATCGTCCCGCCGCCGATGGTATCGGCGATGGTCAAGCTGCCGGAGCCGGTGGTGCTGTCGGCGAAGACGCCCGAGAAGGTGGACATCTGGCCGTAGGCGTCGAGCGTGCCCCCGCCGTGGCCCAGCGCGACGTTGTTGGCCAACGAGAGGGCCGCGGCGGTCTGCAGGGTCCCGTGGTCGAGGGTCAGCGTGCTGGTGCCCACCGCCGAGCCGTTGTTGATGCTGAGGACTCCGGCTTTCGTGACCAGGGTCCCGCCGGTGTAGGTGTTGGCCCCGGTCAGGGCCAGGGTCCCGGTGCTGGCCAGCACCAGCGAGCCCGCTCCGCCGATGACGCCCGAGAGGGTCGTGGTGTTGCCCATGATGTCGAACGTCCCGATCGCATTGGCGTTGAGCGTGATGCTGCTGGCGAAGGTGATTCCCACCATGTCCCGCAGGGTCCCGGCCCCATTGAATATCAGTTGGCCCGAGCCCAGCGCGGGGGAGCTGCTGACGGCGATCGTGCCGCCGTCGAGCACGGTCCCGCCGCTGTAGGTGTTCGCGTTGGCCAGGAACAGGGTCCCGCCGCCCGCGATGGTCAGCGCGCCGCCGCCGCTGATCACCCCCGTGAACGTCGAGACGGCCGCGTCGGTGTCGATGGCGCCGTTGCCGGCGAGCGATATGTTGCGCGCCGAGCCTATGCCGAGGGTGGTCTGCAGCGTGCCGCCGTTGAAGGTGAGCGCGCCAGAGAGGTCTCCCAGGTTGTTGTCGTTGGCCACGCTCAGGACCCCGGCGTTGAGCGTGGTCCCGCCGAGGTAGGTGTTGGCGCCGGCATTGGAAAGCGTGACCTTGCCTCCACCGGCGGAGTCCGCGATGGTCAGGTCGCCGGTGCCGCTGATCAATCCGCTCAGGTTCGAATTGAGCCCGTTCGCGTCGAAAGTCCCGCTGCCGTTAAGAGTGATCGTCCGCCCAGAGGTCAGGCCGGTCGCACCGTGGGTGTTGTTGGCCTGGAGGGTCCCGCCGTAGAACGTGATGCCGCCGCTCCCATTGCCGAGTTCGGAGTCGTTGTCGATGCTCAAGGTCCCGGAGTAGAGCGTCGTGCCCCCGCTGTAACCGTTGCCCACATTGGTCAACGTGAGCACCCCGCCGCCCCGGTTGTCGCGAAGGGTCAGTCCTCCGGCGCCGTTGACGGCGCCGGAAAGGGTCGCGGCGTAGCCGTTGGCGTCGAACGTCCCGCCGCCCGCGTTGAGGGTGAGCGCGCGCGCGGAGGAGATGCTGTTTGCGCCGGCTTGCAGCGTGCCGCCGTTGAAGGTGATGCTGCTGGTGCCCAGGGCGGCGTCTGCGTTGATGCTGAGGGTGCCCGCGTTGATGAAGGTCCCTCCGGTATAGGAATTGGCCCCGGTCAGAAAGAGGGTGCCGGCCCCGACTTTGGTCAAAGAGCTGCCTGAGACCCCCTCGCTGATGACGCCGGAGAGGGTCGCATTGTTGCCCGCCGTGTCGAACGTCCCGCCGGCATTGAGCAGGATGTCGTTGGCGGCATTGACGCCCGAGCCGAGTTGCAGGATGCCGCCGTTGTAGGTGAGCGTGCCGGAGCCCAAGGCGGTGTTGCTCTTCACGCCGAGGGTCCCGGCGGTGAGCGTGGTCCCGCCGCTGTAGGAATTTGGCCCGCTTAAGTCGAGCTCACCCACTCCGGTCTTGATCAGGGATCCGGCGCCGCCGCTGTCGCTGATCTTGGAGGTGATGTCCCAGACGTAGGAGGTGTTGTTGTTTCTAAAAGTGACCGCGCCAGCAAGCGGGATGGAGTTGGAGGAGATGGTCACGGCGGAGGGGGCGCCGGTCACGTCGAGCGTCGTGTTCGCTTTGATGCCCGAGAGGTCGGTGCCCAGGAATACCGGTCCGCCGCTTCCGGTGGTCCAGGAGATGGTGTCCCCCGAGACCGAGGAATCGACGGCTTTCCGGAGGCTTCCGGAGCCTGTGTCGGAGCTGTTCGACACGTTCCAGGTCGTGGCGGCCTGGCCGTGTCGTGCCGAAACCATCAGCAGGCAGAAGACGGCCCAATGGCGCGTCAGCCTTCTAGAACAAGTCAAGATGCGAGGAGAGCTCATGCGGAGGGATTTCCCATGAATGCCGATAATTCTACAAAACTGGGAGCGGTCTAGGGACTTCGCCCCAGGGGGGCGCATCAACATGTATAATGCCGTTCCCTATGAGCCCAGCCCCCATCCCCAGCGTCATCGCCTTCGCAGCCTGCCAGGGGCTGATGCTCTACGGCATCCTGGGATTGGCCTCCCATTGGGGCTTCCTCAATATCCGGCAGCGGCAGGACCGGGAGATCCCGGACGCCTGGTTCGTGGTCCTGGGTCTGATGCTGCCCGTCGCGGGCTGGCTCATGAGCTTCTTCATCGCCCCCGCGGCTTTGGTCATCCCGGTCTCTTTGGCCGTCCTGTTCCTGCACACCGCGGGGCATGAGAGCCTGGGGGCCCATCGGGAGAATTCGGGCCGCGACGCGGAGCTGCGGGAGGCGGAGCGCATGCTCCAGGCCGACAGCCGCAACGCCGCGGCCTACTGGACCAAGGCCGAGATCTACGAGCGCCGCGGCGACTATGTCGAGGCCTTCCGGAACTACCGGCGCGCCCACCAGCTCTCGGACCTCATGGTCTCTGCTCGCCACCTGGCGGATATAAAAGAGCGGCTGGAGCACCTGGCGCAGACAGGCTCCGGCCAGGCGGGGGGCCTTCAGCTAAGCCTGGAGCATCTGCTCTTTCTGGCCGGCCTTGGGCTGGGATTCTGGAACTGGGTCTACGCGGTGGAAGTCTGCAGCCTGATGCTCTTCCTGGGCTGGCTGCACTCGCGCCCCTGAGGCGCGGCGGGCCAGTGCCCGGTCAGGCGCTAATAGTTCCCCAGGTTCGAGAGGACGGCGCGGGCCGGCCGGGGCCTGCCGAAGAGATAGCCTTGCGCCAGCTCGAAGCCGCAGTCGCGCACGCGCTTGAGCTGCTCCACGGTCTCCACGCCCTCCGCCAGAGGCTCGGCCTTGGCCCGCCGGATGCGCCCCACCACGTCCTTGATGGCGCGCAGCGGGGCGGCGCCGGATTCGATGCGGCGGATGACCGTGACGCAGAGCTTGACGATGTGGGGGGAGAGCGATTCCACCATCCCCATGTTGAGGTAGCCGCAGCCCGCGTCATCGAGAGCCACCCGCGCGCCGCGGCGGCGCAGGGGATGGGAGGCGGCGGCGAGCTTGTGCGGAGAGCGGAAGGGCAGATGCTCGGTGAGCTCGAAGACCCGGTGCCGCAGGTCCCGCGGATTGCGCACCAAGCGCCGCAAGGCGGGCGCGTGGAAGAGGTCCGGCCCCAGGTTGACCGAGAGCCAATAGGGGGCGGGCAGGCCCGCGGCCTGCTTCCAGGCCTCGGCCACGCAGGCCAGCTCCAGCTCCTGGTGCAGGCCGTGGTAGGCCGCGGCCGCGAAGAGCTTGTCGGCGCGCTCCACCGGGCCGCCGGCCGGGCCGCGGACCAGGGCCTCGAAGCCCACGGGCTTGAGGTCGCGCAGCCTCACGATGGGCTGCAGGTGGAAATCGAGGCGGCCGCGGCCCAGGATATCTTGGAAGAGCGCCCGCGAGACGCTGGGCGCGGCCGGGTCCGCGTCGAGCCGCGAGACGAGGCCGGAGAGGCGCTCATGGAGCCGCTCCGGGTCGGTCTCTCCGGAGGGCTCGCAGAGCACGCCGAGCCGGAATTCCACGTGCATGGCCGCGGCGCGGCCCAGCTCCAGGTCGAGCATCTCGCGCGCCAGCTCCATGCCGGTCTCGGTCATGGCCGAGATCTGGTCGTCGACGTCGAAGCCGACGGCCCAGGTCTTCATGCGGAAGGGGGCCACCCAGACGCCGAACTGGGGCGTGAAGGGCGCGCAGAGCGGGGCATGGCGGCTGAGCACGCGGCGCGCGATGTGGCCGAAGCGCCGGGTGATGTCCCGGTGCACGACCTCGCTGATCCGGTGGCCGTGCATGAACTGCAGCTCGGCCGGATCGTGGAAGCGGAAGACCAGGGCGTAGGTGGGCTGTCTTCGGGAGGCCGCTTTTTTCATGGTCAGGGCTCCTAGGAGTGTAGTATAGCTAATTCGCCGCTGGACTATTATGTAGAATGTCGTCGCGTGAGGACCTTCAAATGAAAGAGGGCATGGGCCTGCTGTCCTGTATCTCCATCCTGTTCATGGTGATGGACCCCCTGGGCAACATCCCGGTCTTGGTGGGGCTGCTCAAGGACCTCTCGGCGGAGCGGATACGCCGCATCATCCTGCGCGAGCACCTCTTCGCCTTGGGCCTGCTGTTCTTCTTCCTCATCTTCGGGCAGTTCTTCCTGCAGCTGCTGGGCATCCAGGATCCGGCCCTGGGCATCTCGGGCGGGATCGTGCTCTTCCTCATCGCCATCAAGATGGTCTTCCCCATCAAGGAAGGGGTCTTCGGCGAGCTGCCCGGCGGCGAGCCCTATTTCGTGCCTATCGCGACGCCGCTCATCGTCGGGCCTTCGATGATGAGCACCGTGCTCATCCTGGCTTCCAAGAGCGACGTGGGCTTCTGGCACCTTTGCGCCGCCGTGGTCGTGGCCTGGACCGCCTCTCTGGTCATCCTGAGCAACGCTCCGCGGATGGCGGGGCTGCTGGGCGAGCGGGGGGTGACCGCGATCTCGCGCCTCATGGGCATGATCCTGACCACCATCGCGGTGCAGATGCTGCTCACGGGCCTGGCGCAGTTCTTCGGCAAGGCGGGCTGAGGCCAGGATGAAACCCGGTCGATTCTGGTCGCAATGGCTGGCCGTCTACCTGCTCTGCGGCGCGCTCTGCGCCTACTTCCAGTTCCTGTCTCCGTACCTTCCCGAGGCGGATTCCTATTTCCATATCAAGTTCGCATTCCTGCTGCGTCAGCACGGGCTCTTCTTGAAGGGTTTCCCCTGGGCGCATTTCAGCCTCTGGCGGCAGGGCTACAGCGACGGCTCTCTGCTCTACCATCTGCTGCTCATCCCATCCACCTTCGGCGACCTCACGTTCGGGGCCAAGGTCGCGGGCGTGCTCTTCTCGGCGCTGGCGCTCTCCAGCTTCTTCATGATCCTCACCCTCAACCGCATCCCGTATCGGATCTATTGGTTCTGGCTGTTCCTGATGGGCGGGGGCTTCTTCTGGTGGCGCGTGCTGGATGTGCGTCCCCAGGTGCTGTCCATCTCGCTGCTGATGTGGAGCCTGCATTTCCTCCTCAACGACAGGAAGAGACCCTTCGTCCTGCTCTGCTTCTTATACCCGTTCGCCTACGTCGCGGCGTTCCTCCCCGTGGTCTTCGCGGCCCTGCGCTGGGCCTATCTTAAGGTCGTGGAGCGGCGCAGCGAGCACCGCATCCTGCTGGCCGGGCTGGGGGCCTACGCGCTGGCCATGCTGCTGCACCCCTATTTCCCGAAGAACTTCCGGTTCTTCTATGTCCAGAACCTCGTGAGCATGTATTACTCCGTGAGGCATGAAGTCGAGCTGTTCCAGGGCGGCGAGATCCGCCCGATGGACACGCTGCAATTCCTCTCGGCGCACTGGCCCCTCATCCTGCACCTGCTGGGAGTCCTGTTCGTGTTCATGCACCGCCGTCCGCCTCTCTCGGAGCGCACGCGCGTGCTGTTCCCGATCACGGTCGTCCTGGTATTCATGACGTTGATCTCGAAGCGCTTCATCGAGTACTCCCTCCCGGTGGCGACGCTGTTCTGCGCCTGCGCGTTCGCCGACGTGTTCCCGGGCGGGTCGGCGCGGTCCCTGCTGCCGCGGGGCCGCGCGGCGGCCTGGGCCTTGCTGGCGGCCTGGCTGGTCATGGTGGCGGCGGCCAGCGGCGCGTGGTTCCGGACGGTGCGCGACCAGTTCGTCCATATCGATCCGCCGCATTTCAAGCGGTTGGCGCGCACGCTGGCGGCCCAGGCCCCGCCGGGAGCGCTGGTCTACACTTGCGATTGGGACGAGCCGCCGGAGCTCTTGTACTTCAACGACCAGCACCGCTACATGGTCATGATGGACCCCGTCTTCATGTATTACCAGGATCCCGCGCTCTGGAGGCTCTGGCACGACGTGTCCAACGCTCGACTGACGCCCGACGAGGTGCATCGGGCGTTCCAGGAGCGCTTCCAGGCCGGCTACGGGCTCTGCGGCCGGAAGTTCCAGCCCTTCCGCGATCTGATCGGCGGCGACCGGCGCTATAAGATCCTCGACGAGGACGACCAGGGCTTCGTCTTTAAGGTGCTCTGAGCGGGGCTGGCGGCGCCGAGTCCCGGCGCCGCGCCGGGGCAGAGGTCAGAGAAGTCCGGACAGGCTCGCCACCAGCTTGTCCCAGTCCGCTTCAGGCAGCCCGCCCTGCGCGAAGTCGGCGCGGCCGCCGGCCGAGCCGCCGTGCGCCGCCGCGAACTTCTTGGCTAAGGAGCCCGCGTCGAAGCCCTTGCCGGCCAGGTCCGGCGTGGCCGTCAGCACGAACGAGATCTTCCCCGCGTGCGGCGTGCCCAGGAACACCGCCCCCGAGCCCAGCTCGGATTTCAGCTTGTCCGATATCCCGCGCAGGGACTTCGGGTCCGCGCCTTCGAGCTTCTGCACGCAGAGCTTGATCCCCTTGGCCTCCAGGACCTGGCGTCCCTCGGTGGAGCCGGAGAGCCTCTTGGCTTTGAGGCCCGTCAGCATGTTCTCCAGGTGCTTCAGGTGGCCGCGCAAGGACGCCTCCTCGCGCATCGCGCAGGGAGCGGCCTCCCCGCCCAAGTCGCGCAGCTCCTGGAGCAGACCGTCCTGCCTGGCCACCAAGCCCGCCAGCAGCGCCTTGTGCGCCTCGGCTTTCTTGACCACCCACTCGCTGGCCGCCGGCCCCGCCACCGCCTCGATGCGCCGGATGCCCGCGGCCACCGACGATTCCTTCACGATCTTGAAAGCCGCGATCTCCGAGGTGTTGGACACATGCGTGCCCCCGCAGAGCTCCAGGCTGAAGCGGTTGTGCGGCTCCTGCCAGCCCTTGGCGCCCACCAGCACCGCCCGCGCCCTCGTCCCGTAGTCTTCTCCCAGAAGAGTGATGGCCCCGTGCTCCTTGGCCTCGGCGGGCGGCATCTCCTTGGTATCCACAGGCAGGGCTTTGCGGACCTGCTCGTTGACGATGGCCTCGATGCGATGGATCTCCTCCGGCGTCACGGCTTTGGGATGCGTGAAGTCGAAGCGCAGGCGCTTGTCGTCGACATAGGAGCCCGCCTGGCGCACGTGCACGCCCAGGACCTCGCGCAAGGCCTCGTTCATGAGGTGCGTGGCCGTATGGTGCGGCATGATGCGGCGGCGGCGTTGGACGTCCACCTCGGCCAGCACCGCGTCGCCGGGCTTGAGCGAAAGCATCGGCGCGGCCGCTTTGACCGTGAGCACCGTGGTCTCTTCGTGCTTCTGGGTGTCCAGGACCTCGGCCAGCAGGGTGCGGCCGTCTTCGGAGAGGAGTTCCCCGGTGTCTCCGACCTGGCCGCCGCTCTCGGCGTAGAATGGAGTGCGCTCCAGGACCACGATGCCTTCTGAGCCCTTGAAGCGGGCGTCTATGACCTTGGTCTTTTCGGAGAGGCTCTGGTAGCCGGTGAAGACGGTCGCGTGGGCCGCGAGGCCTTGGGAGAGAGCGTCTTTCTCGCCGGAGCCCTTCCAGGAGGCGCGCGCCACCTCGGCCGCCTCGTCTTTGGCCTTGGCGAAGCCTTCCTCGTCCACCTTGAGGCCGCGCTGCAGGCAGATCTCCTTGGTGAGCTCCAGCGGGAAGCCGAAAGTGTCGTGGAGCTTGAAGGCCTGGTCTCCGGGCAAGGTCCCGGAGGTCTTTTCCAGCAGGGCCTTGAGCTCGCGCTCGCCCGCGGCCAAGGTCTCGATGAAGCGGCTCTCCTCCATCTTCAGGCCGCTGACCACCTGGGCCTCGGCCGGCACGATCTCGGGGTAGGTGCCCCGGAAGATCTCCAGCACCGCGGGCACGAGCTTGTAAAGGAAAGGCTCCGTGCAGCCCAGCAGCTGGCCGTAGCGCACCGCGCGGCGGATGAGCCTTCTTAGGACATATCCACGCTCGACATTCGAGGGGATCACGCCCTCGCTCATCAGCATGGTCGCGGCCCGCGCATGGTCCGAGATCACGCGGAACGCCAAAGCCGTCTCAGGGGAGCGGCCCGGCTCCACCCCCAGCAGGCCTGCCGCCTTGTCCACGATCGGGATGAAGAGGTCCGTTTCGAAGGGGGAGAGCTTGCCCTGGGCCACGAAAGCCAGACGCTCGAAGCCCATGCCCGTGTCGATGTTCTTGCGCGGCAGGGGCTTCAAGGTCCCGTCGCCCTGCCGGTCGAACTGCGTGAAGACCAGGTTCCATATCTCGATGTAGCGGTCGCAGTCGCAGCCCGGCGCGCAGGAGGGGCTGGCGCAGGCGAACTGCGCTCCGCGGTCGAAGTAGATCTCGGAGCACGGGCCGCAGGGGCCGGTGGGGCCCATGGCCCAGAAGTTGCTGTCCTCGCCCAGGCGGCCGACCGGGTTCTTGAGGTCCAGCTTCTGCCATAGGGCGGCCGCTTCCTCGTCGTCCTTGAACACCGTGGGGTGCAGGAGCTTCGGGTCCAGGCCCAGGTCCTTGGTCAGGAACTCCCAGGCCCAGGGGATGGCCTCGGCCTTGAAGTAGTCGCCGAAGGAGAAATTGCCCAGCATCTCGAAGAAGGTCAGGTGCCGCAAGGTCTGGCCTACGCGGTCGATGTCCGTGGTGCGGAAGCACTTCTGGCAGCTCGCGGCGCGGGAGAGGTCCTTCTTGAGGCCCAGGAAATAGGGCTTGAAAGGCACCATGCCTGCGGAGTTGAACATCAACGTCGGGTCGCCCTGCGGGATGAGGGGAGTCGAGGGGCGCACCGTGTGGCCCCGGCTCTTGAAAAAGTCAAGGTACTGCTGCCTTAATTCAGCGCTGGTTTTCATAAATTTAGGGTGAAGAATTATACAACAATTGGAAATGGCCGCAGGAGGGGCTACTTGCTGCGGCCTTCATCATTGACAGGGGGGCACGCTTCTGTTATAACATCTCACGTAAATCTTAATGAACCTTAAAAAGAGCCTGAAGGAGCTTCTGGACCGCAAGATCACCGTGATGGTGATCCCGGCCACGGCTTTCAGGCCCTGGCGCTGGCAGTTCACCACCGCGTTCGGGATATTCTGCCTGGTGCTCTGGTCCGGGGTCACCATCTGGGCCGGGTTCATCACGGGCCGCCATGTCGACTACTGGATCACCAAGGCCGACAACCGCGTCATGCTGGCGAAGATGGGCTATCTCGCGGCCGAGATGGAGAAGGCGCGCGACACCCTCGATGTCGCCAAGGCCACGGACCGGCAGCTGCGGGTCCTGCTCGGCCTGGCCCATCGCGAGGACCTCCTCGGCAACAACACGGCGGTGGGCGGCCCCACGGCCGCGGACCGCATCAGCCTCAGGCGCCTGCTGGCCATCGACCCGGCCAGCGTCAAGCAGACCGACTGGCACCGCCAGATCGAGGCCCTGCGCCAGGAGTCCCTGAAGCGTCTGGCCAGCTTCCAGGAGATCGGCTGGTACATCGGCAACCAACGCAGCCTCCTGCACGCCACGCCTTCCATGTGGCCGACGTCGGGCCAGATCACCTCGCTCTTCGGCTATCGCCTCTCGCCCATGCAGCGCTCCGAGGAAGGCGGCGGCGAGTTCCATCCCGGCGTGGACATCGCCAACCGGCCCGACACCTTGATCTACGCCACGGCCAACGGCACCGTGCGCTTGGCGGGCTGGACCTCCGGCTACGGCCAGCTCATCGTCATCGACCACGGCTACGGCATCGCCACGTGCTACGGCCACACCTCCAAGACCCTGGTCAAGGTCGGCGACCGCGTGAGCCGCGGCCAGGTCATCGCGTACATGGGAACCACCGGCCGCTCCACCGGCGCGCATCTGCACTATGAGATCCGGCGCAACGGCCAGCCGGTCAACCCCATGATCTACCTCAAGGTCCGTTCCACCGAGGACCTCCTGGGCTACGCCCAGACCGTGGGGCGCTGAGGCCATGAAGGAAGGCCGGTTCGACGGCAACGAGTCCATGACTTTGATCGGCGAGGAGGCTTACGTCCACGGCCAGCTCGCGGCCAAGGGCTCCTTGCGCGTGGAAGGTTCCGTGGAGGGAGACATCACGGACGCGGTGTCCGTGGAGATCGGCAAGAAGGGACGGGTGAAGGGCAACGTCGCCGCGGAGACGGTCTCCATCGCGGGCGAGCTCGAGGGCGACGTGGTCGCCTCCCGGACCGTGGAGATCCTGGCGGCGGCGCGCCTGACCGGCAACATCCGCACGCCGAACCTGCGCGTCGAGGACGGGGCTTCCTTCGAGGGAGCCTGCACCATGCGCGGCGGGGCGGCGCTCGCGGCCGCGCCGGTCAAGGGGGAGAACATCTCGTGATATCTTTTTTGAACCGTTACCGCCGGGGACTGTTCATCGCGGTCGTGGCGGTGTTCCTGCTCGGAACCTTCGTGGGCCTGGGCGGCTACCTTTTCACCAGCCGGGATGTGACCCAGGCCGTGGCCTCGGTGGGTTCCGTGAAGATCCCCTACCAGGGCTTCCGGTCCCGGGTCGACCAGTACGTCGAGGCCCTGCGCAGCCGCAACGGCGAGGTCGAAGTGCACAAGGAGTTCGCCGACCTCTTCATCGTGCTCTCCGGCGCTGCAACGCTCATCACTGGAGGCACGGTGGTAAACGCGCGGGAGATCAAGCCCGGCGAGATCCGTGGCGACTCGATCGAAGGCGGCAACCCGCTCGATCTGCGCCAGCACGATGTGGTTCACATTCCCGCCGGAACGCCGCACCAGTTCCTGGTCTCTGGCGAGAAGACGGTGCTGTGCCTGGTGATGAAGATTCAGGAGAGCGATTAAGCCAGACAGACGAAGGCCGGAGCGCTCGCTCCGGCCTTCTTTTGCCATCGAATATTTTCGGTGCCCCACCCTCGCCGCGCCTTTGTTTTTGCGGCTAGGGTGGGATTCTCGGATTTACTTCGCCGCGGGCGGCGCTGCGGGCCTTGCCGGCCGCTCGGCCGTCGAGGGCGGCACTACTCCGTTGATGCGAAGATGAACGGCCATCTGCGCGTACTCGTGCTCAATGTGCACCGTGTTTCCCCAGAGAGTAGTCAGGCGGCTGCGCCCACCCATCGGACCCGCGCCGATGGCCTTGCTCATCGTCGAATCGTCCGGCGCGTAGGCCTTGTCGCACTCCGCCTGCGCGGCACTGAGTGCGCCGGCCAGTTCGGCCTTGGTGGTCATCTTCGCGGCGCCGGCGTCGTGGCGGGGACCGCTCAGGCTGGAGCAGGCGCCCATGGCCGAGTCGGCGATGTGGGCGACGATGTCGCGGAAGCTCATGCTCTCAGGTGTCGGCTTGTAGCCGTACTTGTCCTCGGGCATGGCGGCGGCGGCGGCCACGACGTTGTGGTAGGTGCGGTTCCAGGCCTGCTGGGCCTCAGTGGTGAACGGGTTGGCAGTGGGCGCGGTCTGCGCATGAACGGCGGCAAGCGCCAGAGTACAAAGGAACCTGAACTTCATTCGATCTCCTCCTCAAGCGGGAAGTGGTGTGTTGAGCAAACGACTCGTGGGGATTACGTCCCGCCGGGCGGTCCGGCGGCCATCGCTCACATTCTAGACGTATGAGGGTTGCGCCTGGTTTGAGGCGGTTAGCGAAAATCTCGATTGGCTCGGGGAACTGGAGCGGGAGACCGGGATCGAACCGGCGACATTCAGCTTGGGAAGCTGACGTTCTACCACTGAACTACTCCCGCCCTTGTGCGCAGGGCGCCTGCCTGGCGCGTTGCATTGCGCGCCTGCGGCTGTGAAGAAGTATAC
>Ga0118677_10001078_pt1 | contig 58645 bp, 46 predicted proteins | sample AliMusrvi5mmetaG_FD_86154 | JGI IMG/M metagenome (GOLD analysis project Ga0118677, IMG submission 86154)
AAAAATACAGTTATCCGATTTTAAAATTATTCAAATAGAGTTTACTAAAAATCTTTGGAAATGCCGAAATAAATATTCAATTGCTAATCAGACTAGGGTTGGTGGGGACAATTTTAATATTGAAACTATAAATATTTTCTTTTTATATCGTTGGTTAATACACCTTATAAAAATTAAAATTCCATTTGGGCGATTAAATAAAATTTTAAGAAAAACAGAATATGTGGCTGTAATTAATGGCGGCGACGGATTCTCGGATATTTACGGCACTAAACTATTTAAGTCACGATTGATTGAAACAAATCTTTCAATGGTATATAAAATTAAATTAATACAGTTGCCTCAAACACTAGGACCATTTTATCAAAAATCAAATTTTAAATTAGCAGCTAAAATTTTAAAATATTCGTCAAAAATATATGTTCGAGATTTAAATTTTAAGGAAGAACTTGATAAACTGAAAATAGGTTATGAGCTAACTAATGATTTGTCATTTTATATGCAGCCTGAAAGAGTCAATGATTTGGAAATATTGCCAAATTCAGTTGGATTGAATGTGAGCGGGTTGGCCTATTCTAATCAATTTCGTACTTTATCAAATAAGTTTGATAATTATCCGATTCTAATTGAAAAAATAATATGCCTGTTTCAAGAGAAAAATATACCTGTTTATTTATTGTCTCATTCTTATAATTATACAAAGCCGGAAACAAATAATGACGATTTAGAAGCCAACAAATTAGTATATCAAATACTGAAAAATAAACAAGGTGTTTTTCTTGTCGATAAAGATTTGACTTCACCTCAGACAAAATATATGATTTCACAATTTGATTTTTTTATTGGAACAAGAATGCATGCATGTTTTGCAGCCATTTTTTCACATATACCTGTTTTTGGATTGGCTTATAGTAACAAATTTGCTGGTTCCTTTAATCAGTATGGGCTAAATAAAAACTACGCTATGGTAATAGATATAAAAAAGGACGAGATTGAAACTATACTAAATGTAATAAACATCGCTTGGAAAAACAAAAGCAAATAAAAAAAAATAAACATATAACATATTAATAAAATGTCACAAGAAACCGGTTATGTAATTTACTATGCTTTATTTTTCATTTGGCTTTTTGTCAATAGTTTATACAATAAAACTAACCGAATAGTCTCCTATATAAATTTATTATGGGCAATTAGTGCTGCATCTGCTGCTATTATGCATATCTTGTTGCCTTGGATGGATCCCAACATTAAACTTTTGCCGTTTGTTTATCTTCAACTATGTTTTTTGATCTATATGCTTCCCATTTATAAATTTAGTGAAAATTGTTGGACAAATATAAATGTTTCAAACCCAACTTTTTTAAAATATTTCATACTCGTCATTTCAATTATTGCTATTTTACCGTTGTTTGAAAATGTAAAACATCTGTTGCAAACTTATATTAGCGGAGATTATTCTGAATTAGCAGAAATTTACAATGCTAAAATGGAATCGAGTTCTAGTGCGCATCAAATATCAGATGCTTGGTTGAGTCCACTAGGTAAGATTCTCAATAAACCAATAAACTATTTGTATTACTCTTTCCCTTTTTTTCTGTTTTATTATTTAACTCGACCAAAATTAAACAAATGGGTATTGGGTGGTATAGTTGCCGTTATTACGTGTAAGCTATCTTTCGAATTGAATATGGCTGGAAGAATGGAGGTAGCCTATTTTCTATTCGATTCTGTACTTCTTTTTGTTCTGTTCCGAAAGCATTTTCCTGAAGAACGCAGAAGAAAGATTCAGCGAGCAGGAATTGTTCTGTTTACGGGATTTATTTTACTTTTTTCAATTATGACAATAGCACGACAAGCTAATGCCAAAGAAAATGATAAGGTTTCAAATGCAGTATTTGCAACCTATTATATAGCAAGGCCTCATCTTAGTTTTAACAGCGATATGTGGAATATAAAACAACATACTCAAGGTGATAATTCCTTTTCATTTTATAAATATATAACAGGTTTTCATACAATTATAGATAATTTTGAACGCAGAGAATATTGGGGCCCAAGTAGAATAGGAATTCCTTCACATATTTTTTATACTTTCTTTGGTGATTGGTTTATGGATTTAGGCATAATTGGTACGTTGTTACTAACAGTTTTATTTTCACTATTAGGTAAAAAAATAACTATAAATAAGGGAAATAATATTTCGTTGTTTGCACTCTACTTCTTTTTTATTTATTGCAGTATTATATTGAGGGGTTGGACTTTCTTTAGTTTTAAATCATTTTGGGCATCGCTACTTATTATTGTTAATTGTTTGATTCTGTATTTAATTTCATCTGTAAAATTAAAGAAATAGTGTTTCTATGAATAATAAAAAAATTAGAATAATAGCATTTTATCTGCCCCAATTCCACCCTATTCCTGAGAATGATAAATGGTGGGGAAAAGGTTTCACTGAATGGACAAATGTTGGAAAAGCAAAGCCGCTATTTAGAGGACATTATCAGCCCAAAATACCAGCCGATTTGGGATACTACGATTTGCGCCTGCCAATAGTTCGTGAGCAGCAAGTTAAACTAGCCCAGGAAGCCGGAATAGAAGGATTTATGTATTGGCATTATTGGTTTGGTAATGGTAAGCAATTAATGTCTGATATTTTTGACGACGTTCTTAAAAGTGGGAAGCCCGAATTCCCTTTTTGCCTTGGTTGGGCCAACCATTCATGGTACGCTAAGGACTGGAATTCAAATGATTCTAAAAAGGACCAAATATTAATTGAACAAACCTACCTGGGAGAAAAGGATTATCGAGATCATTTTGAGAAAGTTTTACAAGCTTTTAAAGATCCACGCTATATAAAAATGGGTAATAAACCGATATTCTTAATATTTGATACTCTTAATTTGCCAACAGAATTTATTTCATTATGGAATGAATGGGCGAAAAAAGAAGGTTTTACTGATGGGATTTATTTTATTGGGTATATTAAAAGTCATCAAGTAAATTCAAAAGTTGAAGTATTAACAAAAGGATATTCGGCTGTTACATTTGAAAGAATAAAAGAAGTCTATTTTGAAAATAAAATAATGCTCAAGTTCCTAAATATACTTGCCAATAAAATATTACGTAACAGACCAATATTTGCAAGGGAATATAAGAAAGCGTATCCTGCGTTTGTAAACAAAATTGAGGATTCGGACAATAATGTTATACCTTGTCTATTGCCAAATTGGGACCATACTCCTCGTAGTGGTAAAAAAGGCCTTTTATTAGTAAATTCCACCCCTGAACACTTTAAAGAGTTTTCAAAAATGGTTTTGGATATTGTGAAGCAAAAAGAAAACAAATTGATTTTTCTTAAATCATGGAATGAATGGGGCGAGGGTAACTATATGGAACCCGATTTAAAATTTGGAAACAAATATATATATGCATTACGAGAAGCGATAGAGGAGAATATTAATTCAGAAAATTTATAAAGGATGCATATCATTACAATTTATACCTTATATAACCGCAGAGCCGGTGCAGAACTTTGCTTTGAAAAGACGATAGAATCAATATCATCACTATATCCGGATGTTAAATGGACTGTGTTATGCAATAAACAAGCACAGAATATATTAAAAGAAAATTTTTCATTTGTAAATCCAATTTATTTATCACAATTGGATTCTCAATATAAAAAAGCATTTTGGTTAGAGTTTCATGCTAACTCTTTGGTGGATAGTTTTGGCGCGGATTGTTTTTGGATTCCGAGTGGAACTAATCATTTTCCAGGGAACTGGAAAATTCCTACACTAACTACTTTTCATGATTTGGGTGAATACCACATAAAAAATAAATATGGACTTTCTAGAACTATTTTTCGAAAGTATATTTGTATTCCACGTTCAGTGAAGCGTTCTTCTGCATTTACAGCAGTTTCAAATTTTACGTTAAAAGATATGGAACAAATTCTTTTTATAAAAGAAAATGCCAAAGTAGTATATAACGGGAAATCGCCACATAAAAAAATTCAAAGTTTTAATTCAAAAGCATTAATTAAAGATCAGTATAATTTAATTTCTCAATCTTATTTATTTGTTCCTGGAAGAACAGACTACATAGGTAAAGGATTAGATATATTATTAAACGCATTTACACGTTTTCAAGAAAATAATCCTTATGTAAAACTTGTATTTGTTGGACCAGAAGGAATAGAACATGATTTACTTATACAACAAATTAAAAATAACAATAATTTAAAAAACAACGTATTATATTTAGGAAGAGTTGGAAATGAAGAATTAGCGGCATTATATGAGAATTGTTTAATGACAATCATTTCATCAAGGTTTGAAGGTTTTGGATTCCCTGTATTAGAAGCAATGGAATACGAAGTCCCAATTGTTTGTTCAGATGCAGGTGCATTGCCTGAAATAGCCGGTAAAGGAGCATTAATATTTAAATCTGGAAATGATCTTGATTTATACAGCAAAATGTTAGATATTGCAAATAACCCAGAATTGAAAAAATGTTTGCTGGAAAATGGGAAAGTACAATTGACTTGTTTTTCCTGGGAAAATTGTGCACAAGGAATGATGGATATGTTTAATTTAATAATTACACAGCGATCAAACAAATTATAATATATCAGCAATGAAAGTACTTGTTACTGGAACACGTGGTATCCCAGAAATTTCAGGAGGAGTAGAATCGCATTGCCAAGCCTTGTTCCCATTTTTGACTACAAATGGTTATGAAATAACTATAGCGAGACGATCTGCATATATTACCAATGAAAATATAAAAGGCGAATTTAAAGGAATAACTTTGGTAGATTTATACTCACCCAAGAAAAAGAGTATAGAGGCTATTATCCATACATTTCTTGCCGTAATATATGCAAAAAAAAATCATTTCAAGATTATACATGTGCATGCTATTGGCCCATCTCTGGTTATCCCACTTGCCAGGTTGCTAGGTCTAAAAGTAGTTATGACACATCATGGGCCTGATTACGATCGTCAAAATTGGGGATTAGTAGCAAAAACTATGCTAAAGTTAGGCGAATGGTGTGCCGCTAAGTTTGCAAATAAGATTATCGTAATTTCCTCCACTATAAACACTCTCTTAAAAGAAAAATATAATAGACATGATGCTCACCTAATTCCTAACGGGGTGAACATTCCTAAAAAAGCTTTTTCAATTGATTACATCACAAGCCTTGGGCTTGTTAAACAAAACTACATTATCGCCGTTGGTCGGTTTGTACCCGAGAAAGGTTTGCACGATTTAATTGATGCATATATTCATTCGGGTCTGAATCAGAAACTGGTATTGGTAGGTGATGCAGACCATGAAAGCGAATACAGCAAGTCCATCAAGGCAATGGCTAAACAAAATGGCGTTGTATTGACTGGCTTCATCAAAGGGGAAAAACTGAATGAGATTTTCACTCATGCATCACTTTTTGTAATGCCATCCTATCACGAAGGATTACCTATTGCATTATTGGAAGCAATGTCCTACAATTTGAATGTATTAGTGAGTGATATACCAGCAAACAGCGAAATAGAACTTGAAAAAAATGATTTTTTTAAGACAGGAGATGTTGAAGAATTAAAGCTAAAACTAATTGATCACCTCAATAATCCCAAAAAAAGAAGTTATCAGGAATTACTTTCAAAAAAATACAATTGGAATATTATTGCAAATCAAACGATTAAAGTTTATAACGCCCTCAAGTAAATTTTAATAAATGAACAAAAGCTATCTCATACTTGTTCACTTAATAGTAAAATTAATTCAATGAGTGAAAAAATAATATCGCGCATAATATCAAAAAAAAATATTAGCCCCTCAATTTACAAAATTAGTCTGGACCGAAATAATTTAAACTTTATTCCAGGGCAACACATTACAATGAATATTCCTGGAGAAGATAAATCAAGACTTTATTCAATTGCCAGCGGTTTAAATGATAAATATCTGGAAGTTTTAATTCGAGAAATTAAAAATGGAGATTTATCTGTAAGGTTTAGAAAATTACCCTTAGAATCTCTAATAGAAATTACGACTCCTGTAGGGTATTTTTCTTTACCGGACAACCTCTTTAGTAGAAAGGTAATCTGCATTGCTACAGGTAGTGGAATTGCACCATTCATATCATTTTCGAAATCTTATCCCGACTTCAATTTTAATATAATTCATGGTGTAAGAAATATGGAAGACTCACTAAGACAAGAACTTTCAATAAATTCAAACTATATTTTATGCACATCCAAAAGTAATGAAGGTGATTTTACTGGTAGAGTCACAGCATACATTAAGTCACTAAAACCAGACAAAGAAGCATACTATTACCTTTGCGGAAATGGTGAAATGATACACGAAATATTTACTTACTTGAAAAAAGAGAATATTTCAAAAGATCAAATATACTACGAAGAATATTTTAACAATTAAATACAATTAGTATGTCGAGCATAATAGGATTGCCTACTGACGTTTCTATAATTACAACTTACAGATGCCAAATGCGTTGTAAGATGTGTAGTATTTGGAAATATCCGAGTGATATGAAAAAAGAAATTGAGGCAAAAGATCTTGAAATATTACCTAAGCTAAAATTTGCAAATATAACTGGTGGAGAACCATTTCAGCGAATGGACTTGGAGGATATTATTGAGGTAGCATCTAAAAAAGCAGACCGAGTTGTAATTTCAACTTCCGGTTGGCATTACGAAAGAGCAATCAAATTGGCAGAAAAATTTCCAAATATTGGCATTCGCGTATCAATTGAAGGATTGGCTCAAAAAAATGATGATCTCAGAGGGAGAGAGGGTGGATTCGATAGAGGATTAAGACTTTTATTAGCATTGGGTGAAATGGGAATAAAGGATATTGGATTTGGAATAACCGTTTCAAATCAAAATTCTGATGATATGTTATGGCTATATAAATTATCAAAACACCTTAAATTAGAATTCGCAACAGCAACCTTTCATAATTCCTATTATTTTCATAAAGATGATAATTTTGTTACAAATCAGGATGAAGTAAAAGACAATTTTAAACAATTAATTAAATATTTACTTAAAGAAAACAGTCCAAAAAGTTGGTATCGAGCGTTCTTTAATATGGGTTTAATTAATTATATTGACGGAGGTCAAAGGATGCTTCCATGTGAAGCCGGAAATGCCAATTTCTTTATTGAGCCTTACGGAGATGTTTATCCTTGTAATGGACTAGAAGATAAAATATGGAAAGAAAGCATGGGTAATATACATGATTACACCAATTTTGAAGATCTTTGGTTCAGTGATCAAGCACAACGAGTGAGAGATTTAGTAAAAGTTTGCCCAAAAAATTGCTGGATGGTTGGAACTGCGGCTCCTGTAATGAAGAAATATATAAAACATCCTACACAATGGGTAATTAAAAACAAAATAAAAAGCATTTTGGGTAAAGATGTTTGTTTTGATGACATCCCATATTTCAATGTTGGTCAAAATCCACTACAAGGCGATCTAAACTTTTCAAGAATGACTCCCTACACTGATAAAACAGGAGTAAAGCCTGATCCCAATTTACCACTAGTTGACATATAATTTGTATGATTAAATTATTGCAATTTATTGTGATAAAAACTATAAATTGTCCTCCTGAATCTAATCAGGAGGACCAAAAACCTCTGATATTCATAACCACTCTTTATGAAAAGTTTAGCGACAAAATTCATTAGGTTTTGTAGAAAATATGTAATTACACAGTACATATTTTCAATTACTCAAAAATATTTTATATCACTGTTTTTTACTGAAAAGAAATGAAATTAATACTTATTTTAAATCTTCTATTCATATCAATTTTAACATCTGGAACCACATATTATGTCGATTCATTATCAGGCAAAGATACAAACAATGGTTCATCCCCTTATAATCCATGGAACTCCATCGAAAGAGTTAATTCGGCCAAATTGTATCCAGGGGATTCTATTCTTTTCAAAAGAGGTAACATATTTAGGGGCAATCTTGTACCAATAAGCGGTTCAATATCTGGATTTGTAACCTACGCAGCATATGGCGCAGGAATTAAACCAAAATTATACGGATCAATTCAGAAAATATTAACTACAGATTGGATAAGAGAAAGTACAAACATCTGGATTTCAAAACTTTCCTTTAAAGATGATAATTTAAAAAAATTATCAGACGTTGGAAATATTATATTTAATAACGAAGCTTTCTGTGGAATAAAAGTCAAACAAGAAGAAGATTTAAATAATCAAGGAAAATTCTGGTATGACTACAATAATGGTATATTAAAAATTTATTCAGCTTCAAATCCTGCAGTTTTCTACACAAGTATTGAAATCGCACTAAGACAAAACATTATAAATTTATTAAAAAAGAGTTATATTTCTTTTAGAAATTTAGATATACGATATGGAGCCGCTCATGGAATTGGAGGTAGCAACTCATATCATATCAATATTATCGACATCGATTTTTCTTATATCGGTGGCGGATTTCAAAGGGATCATGGGGACGGAAAGGTTCGCTATGGAAACGGAGTTGAGTTTTGGGGTGCTTCTCATGATATTATTGTTGAAAGATGTTCATTCAATCAAATTTACGACGCCGCAATTACAGCTCAGGGAGTTGAACCAAAAGATTCATATGAAGCTTACAATATTTATTTTAGATACAACATCATTAAAAATTGTGAATATTCCTTTGAATTATGGGGGAGAGGACCTGATTCCTATCTTCATGATATATATTTTGAAAACAATACATGTCTATTTGCCGGTTATGGATGGGGACATATTCAACGCCCGGATCCAAATGGCACACATTTACTACTTTGGACATTCTCTGCAAAATCAAATAATATCTACGTGGTAAATAATATTTTTTATGAATCTATAAATTGGAGCATAAGAGGTAGAATTTCAGAACTAGGTAAAATAATTTGCGATAATAATTGCTGGTATCAATCTTCAGGTCCTATAGCAAAATTAGGGGATACCATTTTTGATTTTGCAACACAATGGGCTCAGTATAAACAAACCAGTGGACAAGATGCTCATTCTATTGCGGCAGATCCATTATTAAATTCTGATTATACGTTGTCTAAAAATTCACCATGTGTTGGTTCGGGAATAATATCGGAATCTGTAATTGAGGACTACAAACAAATCAAAGGTCCTCTTAAAGGAAAAACAAACATGGGCGCATATGAATAATGATTTGTAATCAGAAAAAGAAATAACCATTTTACTCATATCTCGTTCTCCAAAAGAAGAAGATATGAGTAAAACTTATAAAGATATAAAACTCTGTAAATACATTGTTATTACTCTATAAAAGACAATGCAATAGAAAATTAATTGATAACAATTGCAAATAAAACTTAGGAACGTAGGAACGTAGGAACGTAGGAACGTAGGAACGTAGGAAATAAAATGAAAAAAAGAGATTTTCATTTTATTTCCTACGTTCTTCAATTTAAGTTTACAAAAAAAATTCTTACTTCTTAATTCAACTAAATTACTAAAATTCATATATTTACTTGGCTATTCGCAATCAGCTTATAAAGTCATTTAAAAAAAGATTTCTAAATAAATCGAAACATGTTTTTTTTGTTATTTCGTAAATGCAACATAAAATGCTAGTTTACGAAGTAAAGATACACTAGTATCCCCTTCTGGGGGTTACACCCGGCTATAGCAAAAACTTTAGTACGTTACTAACAAATAACAATTGTTTTATCCCGTCATGTAAATTATATGAGATTACTTGAAAAAGAATTAATTACGATTTATTTACTCATTGATCTGTTTATACTTAACGGCTGCCTTTTATTTTTGAATTGGCTTCGGCTTGATGTGTATTTTGCTGATCCGTATCAGTTAATTATCTATTTTCTTCATTTAAACCTTTCGTGGATTTTCGCCTACCTGGTTTTTAGTAAACGAAACATTTTTTTGCGTGATGGCTTCACTAACAGGCTTATCCGAATAACCAAAAGAATATTGATATACATTGTAATAGCCTCAGTTACTGCATTTCTATTTCTCCCTAAATATTACTCCCGATTCTTCTTTATTGAACACACTACTTTGTTTTATCTTGGCACTATCGTTGCCTATTTCATTATTTATACATACCTAAAATTAAGGCGAAAAAAAGGATTTCACGTTACGCGTATGGTAATCGTGGCCAATTGCGATACCGCAAATGTGCTGCGAAGAATAATCAATAATAATCCAATGCTGGGCTATAAATTCCTGGGATATATCGTTCATGAGTATTCTCCTGATCAAAAAGAGGTACTTGGCTTAACTTCAAACCTCGAGCAACTTATAACCAGCCATAATATAGAAATGATTTTTTCAGTACAGAATACTGAAAATCTGTTATTTAACAAATCAATAGTTCAAAGATGTGATAAATACGGTGTAAGACTTCGTTTTATTCCCGAAAACAATCGGCTCTACGCATCAGAACATAATTCAGAAGCCATAGCAGAGATTGCTATTATCAATCCGCATAAAATACCGCTCGATGATTTGGGGCCGAGATTCTGGAAAAGAACTTTCGATATCTTTTTCTCACTTGGCATGATTCTCTTTGTATTCACCTGGCTTTTCCCGATTATTGCCATTGTGATTAAATTATCATCAAAAGGACCTGTTTTCTTTAAGCAAAAAAGGACCGGAATAAATAACAGGACCTTTACATGTCTCAAGTTCAGAAGTATGAGTCAAAACACTTATTCGGATACTATACAAGCAACTGTAAATGACTCCCGAATTACCAGGATCGGGAAGTTTCTGCGTAAAAGTAACCTTGATGAACTTCCCCAGTTTTTCAATGTTTTGATGGGTCATATGTCGGTAATTGGGCCGCGCCCCCATATGCTAAAACATACGGAACAATATACTCGTCTGGTAAAACATTACCTGATCCGACACTATGTAAAACCCGGAGTTTCGGGATGGGCGCAGGTCAATGGATATCGCGGAGAAACAGACGAATTATGGAAGATGGAAAAAAGGGTGGAATATGATATGGATTATATCGAAAACTGGACATTCATTTGGGATCTCAAAATTATTTTCCTGACATTGTTTGGCAAAAACACTTTAACAAATGCCGGTTAGAGAATAAAATTGGCTTGACAACTGATCGTGTAGGTAAATTCTGTAAATCCCTTTAATATTGACTATGCAAAGAGCAGCTGGCTTTTGGCGACTTGATTTAATGACAAGATAATTTTAAACGGTAACAAATCAAGATAATTTCTAATTTTTCACTAAGCGAATCGACTATTTGCAAGTATCTTTAAGCCAACAAAAATCATTATGTCATCCAATTACGCATATTAAACTTTTAATCGTTAATATCATTGCCAAATGCAATAAAAATTGCTATTTTGTACATTGTTGTTTATGGAATTTCAATGTCTAATATACTATTATGACAACTATCACAGAGCCAAAAGAAGCTTTCCCCTACAAGGCACCAGATGAAAACATTATACGCACTTACAAGGAATTATTTGAAATTAAGCAACCACTAAAAACCCCTCTGGTAAAATTAGTATTTGACAAAACTATATCACTTCTGGTTTTAGTTTTATGCTCACCCCTGATTTTAATGCTGGCTTTGGCAAATTTTATTGAAGGCATTTTAATTCCGGAAAATCGGGGACCATTATTCTTTTATTATAATGCCGTGAGCGCGGGAAAAATATTTAAGAAATACAAGATCAGGCTGATTAAAAAAAAATACATTAATAATGAACTACAAGCTAAAGGAGATTGGCACGCCTTTTCAAACGAATGGAATCCAAATTCCAGAACTTATTTAGGACGGTTTGTAAAAAAATTCTACCTTGACGAAATACCTCAACTATACAATATATTTAAAGGTGATATGTCGGTTGTAGGGCCAAGGCCTTTGGCAGTCCATCATTACCAAAGAGACTTGCAACAGGGGAATGTATCGAGGTTTCTCATTAAGGGAGGACTTCTTGGCAAGGGACATATCATGAAAGGGACGCCTGAAATGGGAAATCCTATTTACGAATATGAATACATCAACACCTATATTCATTCCTCGCAATTGAGTTTGCTGATGCTTGATATCAAAATTATTTGGAAAGGTTTCAGAATAGTTTTAAAAGCCAAGGGGTTATAATTTAAGGCTCGATGACGGATTGAGCAGGTAAATTTTATAATCCGCTTTATTCAATGAGGCGCTGGCTTTTGGCCACTTGCAGTAGGCATGAAAGTGTTCGATATCTGGACTCCCCTTTAAAATTAAGATAATCCTGATTTTTTAGTAATCGGATTTGCCAATTGCCAGTTACGAATAGCTAGCAGGTATATTTATAAACATAACATTATCAATTACACCCAATACAGATCTAAAAATCTTTCCATAAATGGTTGCTGCAATTACAACCATTCACCATTTACCATTAAATAATGACACAAAAAACTGCATTAATTACTGGCGTTACCGGACAGGATGGCGCATATTTAAGTGAGTACCTATTAAAAAAAGGATACATCGTTCATGGTATCAAACGCCGCTCTTCTATGTTTAACACCGAACGCATTGATCATATTTACCAGGATCCGCATGTCGAAAATCGAAACTTTATGCTTCACTATGGCGATATGACTGACTCAATGAATATTACCCGTATTGTACAGGAAACCCAGCCAGATGAGATCTACAACCTGGCGGCTATGAGTCATGTGGCCGTCAGCTTCGAAACACCGGAATATACTGCCAATGCTGATGGGATCGGGACACTTAGATTACTCGAAGCTGTCAGATTACTTGGAATGATTAAGAAAACTCGCATTTACCAGGCGTCAACCTCCGAATTGTATGGTATGGTTCAACAGGTACCGCAGTCAGAGAAAACCCCATTCTATCCGCGATCGCCTTATGCGGTAGCAAAGATGTATGCCTACTGGATTACTGTGAACTACCGCGAAGCGTACGGGATGCATGCCAGTAATGGCATTCTGTTTAATCACGAAAGCCCGATTCGTGGCGAGACTTTCGTAACGCGAAAGATTACCCGTGCTATAAGCAAAATTGCGTTAGGTATGCAGGATCGGCTTTTTTTGGGCAACCTCTCTTCGAAGCGTGACTGGGGACATGCCAAAGATTATATCAAGGCAATGTACCTTATTCTTCAACAAGATAAGTCGGATGACTATGTGATTGCCACAGGAATTACAACTACCATTCGTGATTTTATCAAAATGGCTGCATCCGAAATTGGTCTTGAAGTAATATTTACAGGCGAAGGAGCTGATGAAAAAGGCTTTATTGCAGGTATTGATGAGAAAAAATTCATTCATGAAGTAGGAGAACAGTACCTCGAAGGTATTAAATTCCGTCTCTCTTCCGCTAATTCGTCGTCCCAACCCTTCGCTCCTTCGCAGATTATTGGTGTTGATCCTGCCTATTTCCGTCCAACAGAAGTAGATCTGCTAATCGGAGATCCGACCAAGGCCAATAGTAAGTTAGGTTGGAAACCACAATACGACCTTAAAGGACTTGTTAAAGATATGATGCAGTCAGATATTAAATTGATGAAAAAAGATGCCTGGCTAAGGGAGGGCGGATACAGGACATTGAATTATTTCGAGTAAACACAAATTACACGGCTTTAAAGAAAGATTCCGCGGATTTCATCAAAGACAAATTCCAGAGATTATAACGGATTTCACGGATTAAGTAGATGACACTACTTTCTGAAAATGAAACTCACAATATAATTGGGGTTTGTATCCATGTTCATAAAAAGTTGGGCTGTGATTTTTTGGAGTATGTTTATCAGGAAGCTCTGGAAAAAGAATTCCTAATGCAGACTATCCTCCATTCAAGACACAAGCAATTGCACATCCTTTTTGATGGAAAACCTTTGGATAAATTCTTTGTTGCAGATTTTGTCTGCTACGATATAATCATCCTCGAAATCAAAGCTGCTTTCTTTTTACACCAAAGCAATTCAGATCAGGTTATCAATTATCTTAAAGCAACTGGTTTTGTGGTCGGTCTACTTGTAAATTTTAGGGAATCAAGTCTGAAATTGAAACAGTTCATTCATACCCCGCCTAAATCCGTGAAATCCGGATTAATCCGTGTAATCCATCACACCTACAAAAAATAAATCATGAATATAGATTCTAAAATATACGTCGCCGGGCACCATGGATTGGTTGGCTCAGCACTTTGGAAAAACCTTCAGTCAAAAGGATATACTAACCTGATCGGAAGAACCATCGATGAATTAAATCTCATAGATGCCAATGCTGTAAATAATTTTTTCGATAAGGAAAAACCAGAATATGTAATCCTCGCAGCTGCCAAGGTGGGCGGAATTGTTGCGAATAGCACTTACCGCGGGCAATTTATCTACGAAAATCTGATGATTCAGAACAATGTGATTCACGCAGCATACCTTAACAATGTCAGGAAGTTATTGTTCCTGGGAAGCACCTGTATCTATCCGCGCGATGCACCTCAGCCAATGACCGAAGATTGTTTGCTAACTGGTCCATTGGAATATACAAACGAGCCTTATGCCATTGCTAAGATCGCAGGAATTAAATTGTGCGAGAGTTATAACCTCCAGTACGGGACTAATTTTATTTCGGTTATGCCTACCAATCTATATGGGCCGAACGATAATTTCGATCTCGAAAAGTCACATGTTCTTCCCGCTATGCTCAGGAAGATGTACCTGGGCAAATGCCTTGAAGATAATAATATGGATGCCATACGTCATGATCTGAACAAAAGATCGATTGAAGGCGTGAATGGACAAAGCGTGACGCAGGGAAATAGTGAAACAGATAAGGAGATCATCGCTATTTTAGGAAAGTATGGAATATGCATTAATCCGGCTAAATCAGTGTCGGTCGAAATATGGGGTTCAGGTGCGCCCATGCGTGAATTTCTTTGGAGCGAAGAGATGGCTGACGCCTGCATTTACCTGATGGAACGCGTAGATTTCGCGGATGTCAATCCTTCAAAATCTGATCAGTCAACAGCATGTGAGGTAAGGAACACACACATTAACATTGGTACGGGCATTGAAATATCCATCCGCGATCTGGCATACCTGATCAGGAAAAAAATTGGGTTTAAAGGTGAATTGATTTTTAACACTTCCAAACCCGATGGCACTATGCGTAAACTTACTGATCCATCAAAACTACATCATTTAGGATGGCATCATCAGATTGAGATTGGGGAAGGGATTGAAAAATTGTTTGATTGGTATCTTATTAATTGATTGGACGCATTTAAAACGGATTTCACTGATGGCACTACCATTTGAAAACGAGAAGTCAGTTTAGCAATTACTTAATTTCAAATGATTTAGCAATCGGACTCTTAATAAACATTGAAGAATCAAGCATGAAGTGGAACCGTTTCATTTATGCACCACATATATCCATGTAATCCTTTTTATTCAGTGTAATATTTTTAAAAATCAGTTTAATCGATGTCAAAAAAAGTTTTTGTCTCGGGCTGCTACGATATGCTTCATTCGGGGCATGTGGCATTTTTTGAAGAGGCTGCATCCTACGGCGACTTGTTTGTTGGATTGGGATCGGATCAGACGATCAGTCAGCTTAAAGGTCGTAAAACGATCAATACTGATCGCGAACGCCTGTATATGGTGAAAGCACTGCGCATGGTTAAAGATGCGTGGATTAATAGTGGTTCAGGACTAATGGATTTCGAAAAAGAGATCCTTGCGTTACATCCCGAAATTTTCTTTGTCAACGAAGATGGATTTACACCTGATAAGGAGGAGTTTTGTAAAAGGCATGGGATCACCCTGCAAGTAAGCAAGAGAATTCCTCACCAGGGACTTCCGACACGTTCTACAACCGCACTTCGAAAAGAGTGTAATATTCCATTCCGGCTCGACCTTGCAGGTGGATGGCTCGATCAGCCATTTGTTTCAAAATACGCATCAGGTCCGGTAATCACAATTTCGATTGAACCTGAATATGAGTTCAATGACCGATCCGGCATGTCAAGCAGTACAAGGGCGAAAGCTATAGAGCTTTGGCAAACAGACATCCCCGAAGGTGATAAAGAAAAACTGGCCAGAACATTGTTTTGCGTCGAAAATCCTCCGGGAACAAGTTATGTAAGCGGATCACAGGATTCGATAGGAATAGTATATCCTGGTGTAAATAAGCTTAGCTACCCACAAGAAAACTATTGGCCAAATCAGATCATTTCAATTACCGATGAAAAAACGTTGGAATGGATTGAACAACATATATGGCTGATCAATCTTTCGCCACGTGAAGGAGGTTACAACGTATTGTCCAACACACAGATAAATGAGAATGGTGCCAGATTGCTTGCTGATGCAGCCGAAGAAGTCTGGCGGGCAATTGAATCCAATGATATAAAAGCTTTTGGTGCGAGTGTCAGGAAATCGTTTGAGGCACAGATAACCATGTTCCCTCATATGGTAAATCCATATATCTTAGAGCAAATCAGTTTTTACGAGCCGGAGGCATTGGGATGGAAGATTTCAGGAGCTGGTGGTGGCGGATACCTTGTATTAATTTCAGATCACCCGATTAAAAATGGGATTCAGCTTAAAATAAGGAGGTGATTTTGATTTTTGTGTTTTTTACAAATTATTTTCAAAATTTTTAAGAATAGAGCTGACAAACATCCATTTGAAACAACGATTTAGAAAATATTCAAGGAATTCAATTATACCAGCAGCTATTCTTGTAATTATTCTCTTACTTGAAAAAATATAATTAACAAGCCTAAATTGATGTTGATTAGCCTTCTGCCCCATTCAATAATTGACCGAGGTTACGCCTCTAATTCAAAACCTTTGGAATATAAATATTGCATTTAGAATTTGTAGGAACGTAGGAAATGTCCATTTTCAAGATCTATTTCCTACGATCCTACTTCCTATATCAAATTTTACAAAAATCATCTCAAATATTGGATTAATAACGGATCGCGTGGGGATATTCTGCAAACTGCTTTCAAATAGATGTTTCAATGAGCAACTGACTTTTAGCAACTTGCAGTTGGCATGACAGTGCGAACTATCAGACTCTAATAATTAAAAAATATCTGATTTTCATTGTAAGCTGGCCTGCCATTTGCCAATCTCCAATTGCAGAAAGCAATTATTACAAAATCCAATTACCCATTCCAAACGTCATAGTTTATATTTCTATTCAACACCATATTAGCAATATAGCAATTATTTGTCATATTCCCCAGATTAATTTTTCTACATACATTAAGAATCTTCAGATAAAAAATTGCTCAAATTAATTGAATGATAGTACTCCTCTTTTCAATTCCACAATGGCTCCGAATAACACTTAGCTTGTTTTATTTAACAATTGTTGCATTTCTTTCACTACTACCACCCAACGATTTTCCGGATATTCAGTTATTTTCAGGCGCAGATAAAATTGTACATGCTTGTATGTATCTTGGTCTAACGTTTCTTGCATGTTGGTCGATGCATGCTGAAATCAAATATGTCTGGTATTACCTGATCGTAATCTTCTCGGTTAGCTGGGGAACAATGATGGAAATTTTCCAATATCTAATGCATTTGGGTCGTTCGTTCGACCTTTACGATATTGTTGGCAATTCGGTAGGCACAATTTTAGGGGTGCTCGTTTATATTATGATGGCTCGGTTAAAGGTAAGGCTTGATTTAAAAACGACTAAAATTGTTTGATTAAATATTTGGATGTAAAAAAATGTGAAGGTAATAACTGAAGAATTTGAACTCAGTTCTTGCTGAATAGCAATCAGCAAAATGAGTAGCTCTTATAATAAAATCAATACTTAGGATTATTTTATATTGTTTAATTTAATATATTCATTATGAAAGGAATTATACTTGCCGGAGGTTCCGGAACACGTTTGTACCCAATCACGAAAGGGGTATCCAAACAATTGTTGCCAGTTTATGATAAGCCGATGGTTTACTATCCCCTGTCAACATTAATGCTTGCTGGTATCAAAGATATTCTACTGATTTCTACACCTGATGACATCGTGATGTACGAGCGTTTATTAGGGACTGGAAAAGATTGGGGAATTAATATTACATACAAAATTCAACCTTCTCCGGATGGACTTGCACAGGCTTTTATCCTTGGTGAAACCTTTATCGGGAACGACGATGTTTGTCTTGTTTTGGGAGATAATATTTTTTACGGATATGGATTTTCAGGAATGCTTCGCGAATCGGCTGAACTCGTAAAGGAAGAACAAAAAGCGGTGATTTTCGGGTATGTCGTCTCTGATCCGGAACGCTATGGTGTCGCAGAAATTGATAATGAGGGAAATGTGCTTTCGCTTGAGGAAAAACCCGTTGCCCCGAAATCGAATTATGCAGTTGTTGGACTTTACTTTTATCCTAATTCAGTGATTGAAATAGCCAAAAATATTAAACCATCACCACGGGGCGAGCTTGAAATCACAACCGTAAACCAAGTTTTCATGAACCAAAAGGAGTTGAAGTTATCTACAATGGGACGTGGTTTTGCATGGCTGGATACTGGTACTCATACTTCGCTTATTCAGGCTTCAAACTTTATTGAAACAATTGAAACGCGTCAGGGATTAAAAGTCGCCTGTCCGGAAGAGATTGCCTATCATAATGGATGGATTCAAAAAGATCAGTTGGTTGCCCTTGCTCAACCAATGATTAAAAACCAATACGGACAATACCTCATCCGGTTAGCCGCAGAATAATTATTCAATCAAAAGTTGCATTTATGAAATAGCAATGACTAAAAAGTCACAAATCTAAATGAATATTTCTCATGGCTATTTGCTTCACTGATATTTGATTCCATACGACCTTTAAAAAACAATTATACAGATGAAAGTTATTACAACTCAAATTCCTGAAGTACTGATTTTTGAACCCGATGTCTTTGGTGATCATCGTGGATATTTTTTCGAATCGTTTCGTCAGGATATTTTTGAAAAGTATGTTGGAAAAATCCAATTTGTTCAGGATAATCAATCGAAATCAGGTTTCGGTGTTTTACGCGGCCTTCATTTTCAAAAACCACCAGCCACACAGGCTAAGCTTGTACAGTGCTTACAGGGAGAGGTTCTTGATATTGCTGTCGATATCCGGATTGGATCTCCTACCTATGGAATGCACGTACCTGTGAAGCTTTCGGAATCCAACCACCGACAGCTATATATCCCACGCGGATTTGCGCATGGATTTGTTGTGCTCAGCGAAACAGCTGTATTTTCTTACAAATGTGATAATTACTATAATCCAAGTGCAGACGGTGGACTTTCGTGGGATGATCCTGATATAAATATTGATTGGACGCTTTCAACAAAAGAGATCCAACTCTCCGAAAAGGATAAAAAACAGCCATTTTTACGACAAATTTTGCATTTCGATTATGAAAGTTTTAGATAGTCCATTAAAAATTAACACTTAATTGTTACCTTTACATTCTATTAGTTTCTGTTTATAAATTACTGCAGGGTTTTATCACTCTTTTCTAATTATACCAGATAAATTTTGTAACAAACTAAAAGTTAACTTATATACACTACGATGAAAAATGCAGTTAAATATCTGATTATAAACAGCATGCTGATTATAATGGTTTGTGGATGTAAAAAAGGAAGTACAACACCAGATCCAATAATTCCCGATACAACCAAGCCTACTATCTCGATCACACAACCAACTGCCGGAAAAGAATTTGTTGCTGGAAATACGATTACATTTCAGGCAACTTTTGCAGATAACGTTAAGCTAAAAAGCTATGACATAACAATCAGTAAAGTGCTCGCAACTGGATTTATTTTAAAGAATGTTCCAACGCCAGTTGCATGGAGCTATGTAAAATCAGCTACAAGCTTTACTTCAGGTGTAAAACAACAGGATATTACTTTAAGCGACATTATAATACCAATGGATATTAGTGGCAGCCCAGTTGCAACAGGTGATTACAATTTTAAAGTCAACTGTATTGATGGATCGGACAACAGTATTTCAACCACGCTGGTAATCAAGATAAAATAAGCGTATATATCCTTTTATAAATTAATAATTGTATTTGCATTCAGAATGCTACAGAATAACCGGTTAAAGCCGGTTATTTTTTTGACCTGTCGGAACCAGAAACGCATAATTTTCACTTCAAAAAGGTTATTTTACGATGCCTCTTCTCCCACTTTAAATTTTTTCATGTAAGTTTGTAACTTTCAAATAAATCCGTTTATGACTGGCATTAATCATTCTTTTCAAAAATATATTAAAATATTCTGGAGCATCTTCGGAATTGGTATTTTATTGATTATCATTCTATTTTCCCTTGTGGCAAATGGGAAACTGGGGTTTATGCCAACATTGACTGAGCTCGAGAATATCGAATCCTCACTTGCATCCGAAGTTTACTCAAGTGATAGTATTGTCATGCGTAAGTTTTTCTACAAAGAGAACCGATCATATGTTCCATATGAACAAATCAGTAAAAACGTAGTTACTGCACTCATTGCAACAGAAGATGAGCGTTTTTACAGCCATTCAGGAATCGATATAAGAGGGTTATTGAGGGTTGTTAAAGGGATAATCACAGGGAATGAGAGCTCCGGAGGTGGAAGTACTATCAGCCAGCAACTGGCTAAAATGCTATTCCCCCGTGAAGAGATGGACAGCAAAAAGGATTTGGCATTCCGTAAATTCCGTGAGTGGATAATTGCCGTAAAGCTAGAACGCAATTTTACCAAAGAAGAAATCCTCACCATGTACCTCAATAAGTTCGATTTTTTAAATCTTGCTGTTGGCATAAAATCTGCATCCGAAATTTATTTTGGAATAACTCCTGATAAACTCACAATTGAACAATCTGCCATGCTAATTGGAATGGCAAAAAATCCATCGCTTTACAATCCACTTCGGCGTCCTGAAATTGTAAAACGACGCAGGAATGTTGTACTTGATCAGGTCCGCAAATTCGGAGCAATATCCAAAGCAGAGTACGACGCATTGAAAGTTAAAGACTTGCAGTTAAACTATCACAAAGAGGATTTTAAATCGAGTCCCGGGACATATTTCACAGAATACCTGCGAACGATTCTTATGTCTCAAAAGCCAGACCGTTCTAAATATGGGGCATGGCAAAACCAGCAATTTCATGAAGATTCACTCGAGTGGGAAACGAACCCGCTATACGGATGGTGCCACAAAAATCTCAAACCTGATGGAACTCCGTATAATATCCATTCCGATGGATTGAAAATTTACTCTACTATCGATATGCGGATGCAGACATATGCGGAATATGCAATAAAGCAACATCTTAGCATTGAAATTCAACCAGTATTCAACCAAAGAATCAAGATATTGCGAAATCCTCCATTCCCTAATTCAATGACAGACGAAGAGGCTCACAATCTGTTGAATTATTCTGTCAAACAAAGTGAACGTTACCGTCAACTCCGAAGCCAGGGAATGAACGCTGATAAAATTGCTGCGGAATTTAAGAAACCAGCCGAAATGACAGTTTTTAGTTGGCGCGGAGAGATCGACACAACAATGACTCCGCTTGATTCTGTAAAATATACGCTTGGATTCCTTCGGTCAGCAATGATGACGATGGAGACTAAAACCGGTCATGTAAAGGCTTGGGTCGGGGGACCAAATTATAAATATTTCATGTACGACATGGTGAAATTAGGGAAGAGGCAAGTCGGATCCACTGTAAAACCTTTCCTTTACACACTGGCGATGCAAAACGGATATTCACCTTGTACACTTGTACCAAATGCGGAACAGACTTTTTACCTGGCCGATGGCACTACCTGGACTGCAAAAAACTCCGGGAATACCGATTACGATGGACAAATGGTTACATTGAAATGGGGGCTTGCCAATTCAGTTAATCAGGTATCAGGATGGGTGATGAAACAATTTAATCCTGAATCGATGGCAAATATGATGCGAAAACTCGGAATTACGAGTCCTATCGACGCTGTCCCATCGATGTTTCTCGGAACTTCGGATGTCAGCATTTATGAAATGGTTGCTGCTTATGGTACCTATGCCAACAATGGCGTTTATACAAAACCAATCTTTGTTACGCGGATTGAGGATAAAAACGGTAATATCCTTTCCCGCTTTTCGCCTGAGCATCACGATGCAATCGATGCGAAAACGGCCTTCCTAATGCTAAATCTCATGGAAGGGGTTGTAAATGAAGGAACAAGCCAACGTCTTCGCAGAGCTGGTTTATTATACGGTGGATTAACTGCCGATATAGCTGGAAAAACAGGTACAACTCAGAATCAATCGGATGGATGGTTTATGGGAATTACCCCCGAGTTGGTTACAGGTGTTTGGACAGGTGGTGATTTACGCGCGATCCATTTTGAAGGTCTTTCAATGGGCCAGGGAGCTAATATGGCACTGCCCGTTTATGGCTATTTTATGAATAAGATTTATCGCGATCATACCTTAGGGATATCACAAGAAACCAGGTTTAAGGCACCAGAAGGTTTTAATATGGATCTTGATTGCTCGAAAGTTATGAAAGATGATAATCTTCCGGCAAATGAGAATGACTTCTTTTAATACACTGAATTTTAAATAGTTACTTTGTTTATAATCTTAGTTAAACCAATGGTTTCCAGTCTCCGTATTCAGTCATCAATTTCTTGAGTTCATCAACGGCATTTTCGGTATCAACATGGCGCTTGATCAATTTCTGTCCTTTGTAGAGATTTATCTTCCCTTTACCAGCCCCAACAAAACCATAATCAACATCGCCCATTTCACCCGGACCGTTTACAACGCATCCCATAATTCCTATTTTAAGGTTCTTTAAATGGTTAAAGTTATGCTTAATTTCTGCAAGGGTATCCCGAAGATCAAAAAGGGTCCGGCCACAACCCGGGCAAGATATAAATTCGGTTTTCGTTACACGCATCCGGCTGGCTTGTAATATGCCAAAAGCAAGATTTTTCAATTCATTGTAACCGATATTTCCATCATTGGATAAAAGAATACCATCCCCATATCCATCAATAAAAAGTCCACCCAAATCAGTAGAAGCCTTAATCAAAAGATCTTCGTAATTATTCTCTTTGTACGAACGGTGAAGAATGACAGGGCATTTGCAAATATGCGCATCAAGTTCCATAAAGAAAGCACGCATTTCCGCATAACAATTGATGTTATCGCTTTCCATAATCAGTATAACCTTCCGTTCTCTCTTAAGTTTTTCGATGATTTCGGGATTTTCCTCTTTAAAAACGTCATACCTCTTTTTATTGACCCTTACAAAGCGCATCTGACCCGTATAATTATCGTTGAAAAGATAATCTTCAAGCGACAAAATCGGGTATGATTTATTGCCACGGTCCAATACCCTCTTACCGTCGTAAAAGAATTCTGGTTCAATACCTGAATTAACTGACCTGATCTCTTCGCGTGTATACTTATTAAGACTTCCTATCACTACTGCAGGTTTCTTACCACCAATATCGTTAACCGGCCGGGTTGAACGTCGCTCATATTCAAATGGATTACTCTGGGCAACAAGAGGCGCTTTTATCGGAGCATGATTCTCCCTTCCTTTGAAAACATCAACGAGTTTACGCGCAAAAGGAATCTCGGCTGCAGGATCTTCCGTAAGAGAAATTCGAATTGTATCTCCGATTCCATCAGCTAACAATGCCCCTGATCCAACTGCCGATTTTATCCTTCCATCCTCTCCTTCACCAGCTTCTGTAACGCCAATATGAAAAGGGTAATTCATTTCCTCCAGACGCATTCGGTAATTCATCAACCGTACAGTATAAACCATCATTCGAGTATTGCTCGATTTAATGGAAACGACAATATTGTGGTAATCTTCCTTTTTACAAATTCTAAGAAATTCCATAACAGACTCAACAATTCCTGCTGGTGTATCGCCGTAACGGCTCATAATTCTGTCGGAGAGGGATCCTTGATTAGCACCGATACGTAATGCTGTACCACGTTCCTTGCATTCCTTGATGAACGGAACAAATCGATCTTCAATCTTTGATAGCTCTTCTCGATACTCTTCATCGGTATAATTAACCTTCTCGAATGTGGCACGTTTATCGTAGAAGTTTCCGGGATTAATTCTTACTTTTCTTACGTATTTAATAGCGGTTTCCGCAGCAGCCGGATTAAAATGGACATCAGCGACTAGCGGGTTTGGGTAACCGCGGCGATCAAGTTCAGCCCTGATATTCTGTAAATTCTCGGCTTCCCTTGCTCCCTGAACAGTAACGCGGACGAAGTCCGCTCCTGCATTTAATATTCTAATTATCTGATTGACTGTTGCCTCAGTATCTTTAGTGTCAGTATCCGTCATCGACTGAAGCCTAATGGGATACAATCCTCCCAAAGTTACCATCCCAATTTTAACTATTTCAGTTTCCTGCCTTTTGAATCGTAAAAGGGAATCGATGTAATTGAAATTTTGGTCGTTCATTCCTGTTGTCTGTTATAGCCGAAAGCTTTTGCAAATTTATTCTTTATTTTGAATTAAATTTGTTGAAAATTTAGCTGCTATGTCGGTACGTGTAGAATCTGTCACTAAAATATATGGGAAGCAAAAAGCATTAGACGAAGTATCATTCACAGTCAATTCAGGCGAAATTGTAGGAATCTTAGGTCCCAACGGCGCAGGAAAGTCGACTATGATGAAAATAATCACAGGCTTCCTGCATCCAGAAGAAGGTAACGTCTTGATTAATGAGACGCTTATCGGCGGAAATGCTCTTGAAATAAGACGACAGATTGGATATCTCCCCGAAAATAATCCCCTTTATACAGATCTGTATGTCACAGAATATCTTGAATATGTGGCTGGAATCTATCATCTGAAAGCTGTTAATACACGTGTAAATGAGATGATCGGACTTACCGGATTAGGACCTGAAAAGCATAAAAAAATCGGGGCACTATCCAAAGGATACAGGCAGCGAGTCGGTATTGCTCAGGCACTAATCCATGACCCATCAATACTGATTCTGGACGAGCCAACTTCAGGTCTTGATCCTTCTCAAATTGTCGAAATCAGGCAATTGATCCGTAATATAAGCGCCAATAAAACTGTGATGCTTTCGACCCATATCATGCAGGAAGTTGAAGCTTTGTGCGACCGGATTATGATTATTAATCATGGAAAAATTGTACTAACCAATTCAACAGCAAATATTAAATTACTTGCGACTACAGGAGCGCAAAAGATATTTGTCGAATTTGCAGAAGTTGTTACCCCGGATAAATTTCAAGAAATAAAGGAAATTATTGAATTACATCGTGTTTCGGATTATAGTTGGCTTATGTCTGGTAGTGAAATCGACCTTCGCCCACTGATTTTCAGGTTTGCAGTTTCCAACGAATTGACCATTCTAACCCTTAATAAACAGGAATCAAGTCTTGAAAGTGTATTTTTGGAAATAACAAGGTAGGAAAATGGGGCATTGTTAATAAAGAAAAGCCGAACGAAAAATTGCACCCAATCTGAATTTGTAAACCAAGATCGCTGAATCACTCATGAACCTCAAAATCAAGTTTTATATTTTAGTAAAATTTTCAGATCCGGGAGTTTGTGGTCAAAGAGATAATAACAAAAGAATTAAGCTGTATTCACTTCCGTTCACTTTCAAAACAACTAAGTAATAAGAATAAATAGGTGTCGAGTTGTCAAACACAAAATTCATCGAACAATTGTGAGAAAAGTGTCACAAAATTCACATTTCATTGCGTCAACTTCGGGATTCGCCTATTACCTAAAATTTACTTTCACCATACCAACTTCAGTCTTTGTGTAATGTTTCCGTAATCTTTCTGTAATGTTTCTGTAACAAAGATTACAGAAACATTACAGAAAAGTATCACAAACCTTATTTAAACTACGAAGAAGGCCTTGCTGATATAAATAAGACATTATATCCTCTGCAATTACTTATTAATATAGAATCTAAATAAAAAACTACTGAAATTTGTTTTTCTCAAAAAAAAGCCTTTATCTTTACACCGTTATATGTGGATAAATTTGATTGATTGCAACCACGGAAAAAAATGCTAAAGCAAAACATTTGGATTCTTTCCTATCAATCAAATATCCCAGTAATTTTTTAATTATTAATCGACCCGGGCAACCGGATCAGAAAATATATTTAACATGGGATATCTTTTTACTTCAGAATCGGTGTCAGAAGGACACCCGGACAAAGTCGCCGACCAGATTTCGGATGCGGTACTTGATGAATTTTTGGCTTACGACCCCAACTCAAAAGTGGCGTGCGAAACCCTGGTAACAACAGGGCAGGTTATATTAGCTGGTGAAATCAAATCACAAACATATGTTGATGTGCGAGAGGTTGCACGCAGGGTAATCAACCGGATCGGATATACAAAAGCAGAATACCAGTTCGATGGCGATTCCTGCGGTGTATTGACGGCATTACATGAACAATCACCAGATATTAACCGTGGTGTAGATAAGATCGATCGCGAAAATCAGGGAGCCGGTGATCAGGGGATGATGTTTGGATATGCTTCGTCCGAAACAGAAAATTACATGCCTTTATCGCTTGACCTGTCACATTTATTATTGCTCGAACTTGCTGCCATTCGTCGCGGAGGTGAAGTAATGACATATCTGAGGCCTGATTCAAAATCGCAGGTTACAATCGAGTACGATGCTGACAACAAACCTGTTAAAGTTCATACGATTGTCGTTTCGACTCAACATGACGAATTTCTTCAACCAGAGAATAATACACCGGAGGCCCAGGCTTTAGCTGATCAGGCGATGTGTGACAAAATCAAGGAAGATGTTCAGAAATTCCTGATTCCGGCAATTGTAGCCAAATTACCATCATCAATTCAGAAGTTGTTTAAACCTGGTTATATTCTATATGTCAACCCTACCGGGAAATTTGTAATTGGCGGCCCGCATGGCGATACCGGATTAACAGGTCGCAAAATCATCGTTGATACTTATGGTGGAAAAGGTGCTCATGGCGGTGGCGCTTTCTCAGGAAAAGATCCATCCAAAGTTGACCGTTCTGCTGCATATGCAGCAAGACATATCGCGAAAAACATGGTAGCTGCAGGTATAGCAGAGGAAATATTAGTTCAGCTAGCTTATGCAATTGGTGTTGCACAACCTGTAAATATTTACGTGAATACTTACGGCACAGCGAAAGTAAAATTAAATGATGGTGAGATTGCCGATAAGATATCTGCGTTATTTGACCTTCGACCATATGCAATAGAAGAGCGCTTAAAACTTCGTAATCCAATTTATGAAGAGACAGCGGCCTACGGGCACATGGGGCGTACTCCACAAATAGTCGTCAAGAAATATTCATCTCCCTATTTTGGTGATATAGTAAAAGAAGTTGAACTCTTCACATGGGAAAAACTAGATCATATCGATAAAATCAAAGCTTCATTTGGCGTTTAATCAGCCTATAATCTCATATATTAGCCGGGTAAATTCGAAAGAACTTACCTGGCTTTGTTTTTAGAAGTTAATATCCCAAATGCCAGCTGCCTTTTCGAGTTCAACCAGTGCAACCGCCCGGTTAAAAAGGGTTTCGTAATAACTCTGCTGAACATCATTAAAAGTGCGCTGAGCATTTAGGACTTCAAGCAAGGAGGTTTCACCACGGTTGTAACTGTAAATCTTCCCTTTGCGAACATTTTGCGCACTTTCGAGCATTCCATGATCGTAGCTGTCAACCTGTTTGCACAATGCCAGATAACGCTGCATTGCCTGTGTGATCTCTGTTCGTATTTGCAATTCCGCCTTTTTATAAAGCTCCTCAGACTGAGATATCTGAAACTGAGCCAGTTTTACTTGTCCCTTGTAAAAGTTCGAAAATTTGAGTGGTATGGCTATTCCAGCTGTAAAAGCAGTTGCTGAAGGACCATTATTGGCTGGAAGATAAGAGTTGTCAAAACCCAATTTTAAACCAAGATCGATGTTCCGTTCTCTTTTAGCCAATCTTAACGCTTTATCAGCTACTTCTTTGTTATAAAGTGCCGCAACAAGATCAGCCCGCTTACTGTTTGCTATTGTAATTAACGCATTGATTTCGAATAATCTTTGCTTAAAGAGTAAACTCCCGTCAGGAATCAGGAGGGAATCAGCTTTTAAAGATCCTGTCATCTGCGAAAATTGAGTGTAGGAATTATTAAGATCTGCCTCCGACTGCAACAAATCATTCAGTAAAGAACCAGCCTCCAATTTGCTTTGAATCGCATCAATTTCCATGATACTACCCAACTTCAGCCTTACGCTATCGGCTTCGGAGAGTCGTTTCATAGTCTGGTAGGAATTAAGCTTCACGTCATAAAGCTTTTTTTGCTTTAATGCCTCCAGAAAGACACTAGCAGCATCAGCTTCAAGATTCCGAAAAAAGTCGGACAATAAAGCCTTTGATAATTCGTGCTGACTTTTGGCCAGATCTATCCGGGCGCGTCGTTTGCCAAACAGTTCGACCGGAATATCCAGTTCAGACGAAAAATCATGACCTGTTGTTTTCTGCCCTTCCCGATTCTGGGTTATGCCAAAGGATAAAGTCGGATCGGGAAAAACCTTCGCAATCTCAATGGCAGCTTCTGCTTTACTCACTTCAAACTGTTCGGCAGCATAATCGAAATTGTGTTTGCCCACCTGTTCCATATAGCTGGCGAATTTCACCGGATATTGCTGAAACGGCCTGTCTGCCTGTGAATAGACTATTTGTGCCTGACTCATTATCGTAATCAGGCCTATTATAAATAACTTCATATTTTTAAATCGTATTAATTTCATCTTGCACCTCCTCCTTAGCCCACTTTTTCTCCATCATATAATACAAAGCTGGCAGCACATAAAGTGTAATCAATGTTGCAAATAACAGACCATATACAATAACAGTTGCCAATGGGCGCTGCACATCGGAGCCAATTCCTGTAGAAACCGATGCCGGGAATAATCCAAGCACCGCCACAATAGCAATCATCAGGACAGGACGAAACCGATGGTGTGCACCATTGATCACGGCGTCTTTTAACGCCATTCCATGCTTTCGTAGGGCATTGATATGTGAAATCATGATGACTCCATTCTGAATGGAAACGCCAAACAGCGCAATGAATCCAACAGCGGAAGAGACATTTAAGGTCATCCCGCGTACATTCAGTGCAAGCATTCCTCCAAAGAGTGCCAGCGGCACAGCGCACATGAGTAAACCGGCCTGACGGAAAGTACCAAAAGCGCCAAAAAGCAGCAAAAACATGATCGACAGCGCCAACGGAACAATTAATCCCAGACGGGAATAAGCCCTGTTTTGGTTCTCGAATTGTCCGCTCCACTTAATATTGCTTTTTTCGTGGTTGTATTTCACATTTTTAGCGATTTTCTTTTGTGCGTCATTTAAAAATTCGGTCAGATCGATGCCACGCAGGTTAACCCTCAGTGTAACATACCGCTTGTTCATCTCTCTTGTAATCGCGCTAGCTCCTGTACTCAATTTTATATCTGCCACTTGCGAAAGCGGAATCTTGGCTCCTGTCCCAGATGTAAGCATCAGGTTGCCGATTTTCTCGGGGGTATTACGGCTATTTTCAGTATAACGGCAAATCACATCGTAAACTTTATTCCCGATAAAAATCTGTGAAATGGCTTTTCCACCAATCGCAACTTCAACCAGTTCTGCCACATCCGAAACATTCAATCCATATTGCGCAATCTTGTCACGATCGGCTCGAATCTGTAACTGGGGCAACGGGGGCTCCTGATCAATGGCCAGATCGACTGCACCCGGGATCGTTTTTAGAACCGTCAGAACATCTTCAGCAACACGGCGGCTCTCTTTCAGATCTTCACCATAAACCTTGACCGCAAGATCACTGTGGGTTCCGGCAATCTGATCCATCACCATATCAATAATTGGCTGCGAAAATCCGGCAGAATAGCCCGGCATGGCCTCGAGTTCCGTCGACATCTCTGCAATCAGATCACTTTTCTTTCGGCCGTTCTTCCACTCTTTATAAGGTCTCAACCCGATCGAACATTCAAGATGGGAAAATGAAAACGGGTCAACGCCCTGATCATCACGCCCGGTTTGAACCATTACATAGGTCACTTCCTCGTGTTTCATCAATTGCACACGCATGTCATCGCTCATTGCCTTCGATTTCTCGAGCGATAATCCCGGAGGCAATTGCACCTGCAACCAAATCGAGCCTTCGTCTAATTGTGGAAGGAAATCTTTTCCCACCATGATTGTTAAAATTGTGGTGGCGACCAAAATAAATCCTAAAGGTGCAAATACCGATTTTGGTTTTGCGATGATCCTTTTTGTTTGACGGTTATAGATATCTGAAAGCTTTCCGAGCCATTTATTCTCATACGTCTTTTGAGGCTTTTTATAGAGGACATAAGCTAACCCCGGTATCAAAAACAAAGCTACTGCCAAAGCGCCGATTAATGCATATCCAACCGTAAATGCCATTGGCGTAAACAGCTTTTTTTCAACTCTTTCGAAAGCAAATAAGGGTAAATAGGCTGTGATAATAATGATTGACGAAAAGAAAACTGGTTTTGCCACCTCAACAGTTCTTTCAACGATCGATTTCTCATCTAACTCCCTGTCGGGATGATCTTCGCGTTTCTTCAGGATCGTCTCCATCATCACAATTGCCCCTTCGACGATAATACCGAAATCTATTGCCCCCAGCGAGAGAAGATTAGCCGGGATATTGGTCACCAGCATTAAAAGAAATGCGATGAGCAATGAAATGGGAATGGTGATGGCAACCAATAAAGCGCCACGCCAGCTTCCAAGAAAGACGATCAAAACAATCAGGACAAGGAGAATTCCTTCTAGCAGCGTATGAGAGACTGTATTCAGGGTAGTACCCACCAAATCAGTCCGATCCATAAAAGGATGAATCTTAACTCCCTCAGGCAGGATATCGTTATTAAGCTCTTCTACTGATTTATGAACCTCTTCGAGCACTTTCGATGGATTCTGGTACCGCAGCATCTGCACCGTTCCTTCAATACCATCGTCATAATTCCGGGTTCGGTCTGAAAAACCCAGTACCCCTTTGCGTTCCAGATTTCCATATTTCAGATCCCCAAGATCTTTTACAAAAATGGGAACCCCTTTTTCAGTTTTAACAACAATTTTCCCAAGGTCATCCAAATCTTTTACGAGGCCGATGCCCCGTATGACATAACTAAGATCACCCCGGTAAAGCATACTTCCACCAGCATTGGTATTGTTCTTTCCAATTTTATCTGATACGTCTGACAGGGTAAGGTGATATTGTTCCAGCTTTACAGGATCAATCTCTATCTGAAACTGCGTCGAAATTCCTCCAAAGTTGCTCACATCAGCCACACCCGTTACCTGCTTTAACCTTGGAATGATCACCCATTTATTAAGATCGGTTAATTCCCTTAGGTCATGGCTTTTGCTTTCAATGATATAACGATAGATTTCCCCGGTTGGTGAAGTCAACGGATTCAATCCGGGAACAGCGCCGTATGGAAGAGTTACGCCGGCAAGCCGCTCTTGCACACGCTGGCGTGCCCAGTAATCATCGGTCTTATCTTCGAAAACAAGGATGATATTCGACAACCCGAAAGCATTTTTACTCCGCATCACATGTAGTCCGGGCAAGCCATTTAGTTCACGTTCAAGCGGAATCGTGATCTGCTGTTCGACCTCCTCCGCTGCCAAACCTGGAACCTGGGTAATTACCTGTACGGTGACATCGGCAATATCGGGGTAGGCTTCAATTGAGAGTTGCTGCCATGAATAAAATCCGATGATGGATATCATCACGAATAAGCCAACCATTATCCATCTTTTCCGGATGGCCAATAATATAATTCCGTGCATAAGTTATGCTATTTGGCATCAAGTAAATAAAAACCACCTTCTGTAACAATCTCTTCACCAGGCTTTAATCCTGATTTAAGAATGATCCGCTCATTATCGGTACCCGAGGTTTGGATCAATCTTTTCAGATAACCGTTCCCTTTTGTTTTTACAAAGACAAAGCTGCTCTCCTCCAGCTGCAAAACTGCATTTGAAGGTATCAGGATTGAATTGTCAGGGATTTCAGAAAACTGAGCCGTCACATACATGCCGGGTTTCAGGTTGCGACCTTTATTTTCACATTCGATAAAAACCTCCACAGACCTGGTTTCCTCATCAAGCATTTCGCTGATATGATAAACTACACCGTGAATACAAAGGCCGGGCATCCCGGCAACGTCGACTTCCACTTCGTCAGATTCGTGTATATTATTTATATCCTTTTCCTTTACCTGGCCAACCACCCAAACTTTGCCGAGTTCTGCAACAATGGATACCGGACCAGCATCCTCCCTTAAGTACTGTCCGATCACAATATTATCAGAAATTACCTCTCCTGCGATGGGTGAACGAACGATTAATGGTTGACCCAAAACCATTTCCTCAGAATTTACATGGTAGACTTTAAGACTGGCAATCGAATTCTCGTAGGTCCGTTTACTTACCTCAAATGTAACTTCAGCCTCTTCAAGATCTTTCTGTATACCAACTCCGTTTTTTAACAGGTCCTGTTGTCGTCGCAGATTCTTTTCAGCAAGTAGCATCTCCTGTTTTGACTGATAATAAGCTTTTCCAGCTTCAAAAAACGAAGGAGAGCTAATTTCAAAAATTGGGGCGTTCACAGTTACGAGCTGGCCTAACCTGACAAATGATTTTATAATCCGGCCGGCAAATGGCGATGCAATCTGTGCATAGTTGTTGGGAATTGCCTTCACGACGCCCGAAGCCGATAACTTATGCTTGTAAGGCACAGTGCTAACAAGGGTCGTTTTAAGTTTTTCTTTCAGGTTTGAATTTTTGGGAATCAGGATGGTATCTCCCCTGAGTGTATAATTTGCCGATGATACGGACTCCGATTTGTTATGACATGAAACTGTAAACCACGCCAGACAAATAAAAATTAATTGCTTCATTATTAGTTGTTTTGAAATATACAATCATCCGACCTACCTTTCAAAAAAATGAAAGGTAGACGATATTTAAGGTTAGCAAGAACTCTTACTAATATAAAACAGAATGAATAATTTCAAAAGGGGGGAGCGCGAAGCGAGTAGGTACAATAGCCACAGGATCCCGTATATCCATCTTCGTTGGATTTGATGGGGATTTTATACAATAGTGATCTAAAGAGAATGACCGTAAATGAGAGAGAGACAGCCGTTGTGAAAAAATCAGACAATAGCTGAATGATTTGCAACTCTTTACCACTGTGTGGCGAAGTGGAAGAATCTCCCCCTTTATCCGAATTGAAAGGATGGGAGTGAACAATTGTAACCCCGTTGATGATGTGGCTGTGGGTAAAAAAAGTTATACTGCCGTAATACCCCAGGAAAAGGAATAACAGTAGGCAACTGAAAGACTTACCCATGAAGTATTTAAGCTTCGCACCGAACATCATTAATTCAGAATTAATTGGACAAAGATAATCTCATCTTGGGAAGTTGATATTAAGAATATATTAAGGATACAAATAGGATTGGGTTATTGTTCTTTGAATCTGAATTTTATCAAATATCAAGTTTTTTTCGGACAATAGATTGAATCCTTTCGCAACGGTTTATAGCCTGAACTTCTAGGTTACCTGCTTCATTCATAATTGTCTGAATCGCATCCTGATCGTTGAAACTCTTGGCGTTGACCAAAACATTAAGGTATGCTCCTGATACTGCGGCTGCGGCGCATAGCGCTCCGACTCCGGCATCAGTCACTGAATTTGGATTTCCAGATTCTGCCATTACCTCTATTACTTCCATTGAATTATAGGAGATTTGCATCACCCTGAACGGGATTTCAATCGCATTTTTCGTAGCCGACTGAATGGCACTCTTTCGGGCAGCAATTTCAACCGGTGTTTCTTTTGACAACTTGAAAGCCTCCATGATCTGATTAAAGGCTTCTGTATCTTTATCAACCAGTTTCAACAATTCTTCATAGATCCCCTTTCCTTTTTCGGCCCAGCATGAAAATTCTTCCCATCGGTCATCCCAACCACGTTTATGGGATGTAAGGTTAGAAACCATTGTACCGAGTGCAGCTCCCATTGCTCCCACATAAGCAGCAACAGAACCACCACCTGGGGCAGGCGATTCGGAGGCGGATTCGCGGACAAATTCAGCAAGTGATAGTCCAATCAATTGATTTCCTTTATCTTCAAGAAAATATTCAATGATTCTTTTATCAGGATCAAAGGGTGCCAATTCATCGAGACCTAAGGATTTTACTGCAATATTAATAATTTCGCGGTCGGGAATTCCAACAGACCGGTGCTGTTTTTTAAGAAAATACTTTCCGGCATCGAGCATCGCCTGCAAAGGGATCATGCCGATTAACTCAGAACCGGTGACACGGATTCCTCTGTCACGTGCCCTTTCGCATACTTCGTCAAAAGCCTGGTGAACCGATGTTGTAACAATATCAGTCAGATTAATTGATATTTGTGCAATCCCGTATTCCTTGATAAACCATCCGATAGCTCTCACTTTTTTCAATGTCCCCGGAATCCTGACAGGCTCACCATTTTCATCCTTGATGATCTTCCCTGTAATGGGATCCCCCTCTCTTTTAATGCGTCCCGCTTCGCGGATATCAAAAGCAATCGAGTTTGCCAATCGAACGGAGGTTGTATTTAAATTAACGTTGTAAGCAATCAGAAAATTTCTTGCTCCGATAGCAGTCGCCCCGGAACGTTCATTAAAAGACACCGGACCGAAATCAGGTTGCCATTCTGCAGTTTTCATCTTCTCTGCCAACCCTTCGTACTCACCGGCACGGCAATTGGCCAAACTCTTACGCTTCTCTTCAAAGGCGGCAAATTCATAACAATAGACTGGAATATATAATTGATCTCCAACTCGTTTTGCCAAAAGCCGCGCATATTCAACCGTCTCTTCCATCGTGATATCCGAAACAGGTATAAACGGACAGACATCTGTCGCACCAAACCGTGGATGTTCACCCTTGTGATATCTCATATCAATCAGTTCTGAAGCCCGCTTAATCGCTCTGAAAGCTGCTTCGACAACGTGCTCCGGCTCACCCACAAAGGTGACGACCGTCCGGTTTGTTGCATGTCCCGGATCGACATTCAGCAGCCTGATCCCTTTAACACTTTCGATGACATCAGTTATCTGCTTTATGATTGAAAGATCGCGTCCTTCTGAAAAATTAGGGACGCACTCGATTAGTTGCTTCATAATTAAATTCTTTTATCTTTTTTCTCTTAAATACTTATATTCTGCAACTTATGCCACAGTTCCTATCCGACATTTCATTTTGCGGCGCATAGAACAGTAATATTTCATTTTAAACATGCGTTGCGCCTTTTATAGTTTTCTGCATTTTACCCCGGATGGCGTCTTACCTCCTTATCCGGGGTTATTTACATATGGGGTTATTGATATATAACCCTTTCATGGTAAAACCTAACATACAAATACGCTGTCGCAAATTTGTTCTATCTTCCAAAATCATCGTCAAATTTTCGAATAAACAAATTGGCACAATTACTTTCCATCTTTTCCACTCAAATTCTTTCACTCACAACTTCTCCCCTTTTCCATACCATTGAAGGTTTTAAACTTCCCTGGTTGTAAAGAATCTCGCGGTAATCTGATGTTGGAAAACCGATCATATCTGCCAATAATCCAATTCTCAAAACACCACGATCGGTCAAACCAAGGGCAGCCGCTGCTCTAAAAGTAATAGCAGCCAACGATTCTGCCATTGTCATCTTCTCAAAGATACCCAAAATTGCGGTTTGCATCAAAAGATCTCCCATAGGGGCTGAGCCTGGATTCCAATCAGATCCAGTCGCAAGCGAACAACCTGCATCCAAAAGCTTTCGGGCAGGAGCAAACTTACACCCTAAACCCAGCGACGCACCAGGAAGAGCAATCGGAATCACAGGTGATGAGGCCAGCAAATTAATTTCAATATCCTGAACCATCTCAAGATGATCAACTGAAAGTGCACCTAATTCGCAGGCCAATGAAACACCGCCAGCCGTGAACTGCTCTCCATGAATGGTCAAATCAAATCCTAAATTCTTTGCATTGTTAAGATATATCCTTGCCTCGTCTTTTGTAAATGCTCCATTATCGATGTAGATATCTACTCTTTTGGAGAGATTTCTTTTCTTGACTTCCGGAAGCAACTCATTTACAATACTCTTCAAATATTCAGTTGAATTGCCTTTAAAATCAATCGGTTTAATGTGTGCTGCAAGACATGTAGCAATTAGATCAACTTGAATATTTTGATTCACTTTTCCGATCACTTCAAGCATTTTAATCTCGCATTCTGTGTTTAAACAATAACCGCTTTTTACTTCTATCGTTGTGATGCCTTTTTTGAGATGAGCATTTGCACGTTCAGTAAGCAAAGCTTCAAGTTCGATTACGCTTGCTGCCCTTGTTTTTGCTACCGTATCGCCTATTCCTCCACCACTTTGTGAAATTTCGGGGTAACTTTTCCCACTTAACCGAAGCGAATAATCTTTCGCCCTGCTTCCTGCCCAACAAATATGAGTATGCGGATCGACCATCCCGGGCATTGCAACCATATCTTTTTCAATACGATCAATTTTAATATCAAAATTTCTGAACTCGAAACAAAGCTGATCGAAATTTCCGGTTTTCATTATTAATCCTTCACTTACAACCACCCCACCATTCGGAATGATTTCAAGTTGGGAGTCATTCAAACTTCCCTTCAACGGAATCGTATCCATCGTTAAAAGCTGAGAGAAGGGACCGATTATTCTGGGTTTTGCCATCGTTTTGAATCGATTGAACAGTGATAATTCAGTTGTTATTCCTTTTAAAATTTATGGTTCATTTAAAACCAAGATCAAACTTCTTCAAATTCTGCTGGGCTTCGGGATATCCCGCATCATAGTGCCTGAAAATTCCCATTGCAGGATCATTGTACAACACCCGCCGAATGCAAGCGTCGGCCCTTTCGGTTCCATCAGCAACAACCACCATACCTGCATGTTGCGAATAGCCCATCCCAACTCCTCCACCGTGATGGAACGAAACCCATGTTGCGCCACCACCAGTGTTGGCCATCAAATTCAGCAATGGCCAATCTGAAACAGCATCACTTCCGTCCATCATTTTCTCGGTCTCGCGGTTAGGCGAAGCCACTGAACCACAGTCAAGATGGTCGCGCCCAATCACTATTGGGGCTTTTACTTTTCCCTCTTTCACAAGGTTATTAAAAAGTATCCCAGCCTTTTCGCGTTCGCTCATTCCCAGCCAACAAATCCTTGCCGGGAGCCCCTGAAATTCAACGCCCGATTCAGCTTTTAACAACCAGCTGATCATATGTTTGTTTTCAGGAAATGCCTCAATCAATGCACGATCAGTGATTCGTATATCTTCAGGATCACCTGAAAGTGCAACCCATCGGAAAGGTCCTTTCCCTTCGCAAAAAAGCGGACGTATAAACTTAGGTATAAAACCATCGAAATCAAACGCATTGTTTTCGCCGCCCTGTTTCGCCATCTCACGAAGATTATTTCCATAATCGAACACGATACTACCCTGTCGCTGCATCTCAAGCATCAAACTAACATGCCGTGCCATGCTCTTCATCGACAACTCTTTGTATTTATCAGGATCATCTTTCCGAAGCGCCTTTGCCTGAAGCAGTGTCAGATCATTTGGCACATATCCGTGTAAAGGATCGTGCGCCGAAGTCTGATCGGTAACAACATCGGGAACGATTCCATCAATCAGCAATTGTTCGAGTGTATCGCCAATATCAGCCACAAGTCCGACAGAGATGGCTTCACCCTTCTCTTTCGCATTCATAACCAAAGCAATCGCCTCATCATATGACCAGGAAATATGATCAATATATCCAGAGTTTAGCCTCTTTTTTATCCTTTCAGGATCAACATCGACACCAAGAAATATCGCACCAGCCATTGTTGCGGCCAAGGGCTGAGCTCCACCCATTCCGCCAAGTCCTCCGGAAACTAACAATTTATGTTTCATATCACCCTTGAAATATTTCTCTCCACAAGCTACAAACGTTTCGTATGTACCTTGCAGAATTCCCTGTGTTCCAATATAAATCCAGCTTCCTGCGGTCATCTGTCCATACATCATTAGCCCTTCGGTTTTCAGTTTTTCGAAATGATTCCAGTTTGCCCAAGCTGGAACGAGGTTGCTATTTGCAATAAATACCCGTGGCGCTTCGGGATGCGTTCTTACAATTCCCACTGCCTTACCTGATTGGACAAGCAGGCTATGATTTTCATCCAACTCAAGCAAGCATTTAATAATCTGTAATAATGCTTCAGGATTTCGCGCAGCCTGGCCGGTACCACCATAAACCACCAACTCTTCCGGGTTTTCAGCTACCTGACGATCGAGGTTGTTGAGTAACATCCTCAAAGGTGCTTCTGTTTGCCACGATTTTGCATGTAATTCATTTCCTGTCGGAGCTTTATAATTGGGATGAGTAGCGTATTTATTAATAAATTCCGAATAGTTCATGATGTTCGTTTTTAAGATTTATTTTCAATATTTTAGCCGCAATTCCAGAAACAGAAACCAACGTTTTAAATTTGACCAGGTCGATCGCTTTGTTCATTTCTTCCGACATGATGTGATCTGATTCTGCAAAGGGAATAGTCTGTCTCACAAAACGATGGCACTCATCGATAATTCCGCCCGATTTAAGTGGTTTCCTGAAATCGAATCCCTGCGCTGCGCAAAAAAGCTCAATACCCAATATTTTTTCAAGGTTATCAATCACCATCAATGCTTTGCGGCCGCTGATTGAACCCATGCTGACATGATCTTCCTGTCCAAGTGAGGTAGGAATGCTATCGGCGCTGGCAGGGAAACACAAGCTTTTATTTTCGCTGACCAATGCCGCTGTTGTATATTGAGGAATCATAAATCCGGAATTTAACCCGGTTTCACGCATCAGCAGTTTAGGTAATCCTTCGATTGAATCATTGAGCGACAGATAGATCCGTCGATCAGCAATATTTCCTAATTCAGCGGCTGCAACAGTGGCATAATCAAGTGCCATTGCCAGGGGTTGACCATGGAAACTTCCTCCACTGATGGAACGTCCATCCTCAAGAATAATAGGATTATCGGTAACCGAATTCAACTCAATGTTTAACAGTTCTTTCAGGTGAAGCCATGCATTTCGTGAGGCTCCATGAACCTGTGGGATGCACCTCAATGAATAGGGATCCTGAAGCCGTGAACAATTTTTATGGGACTGTACAATCTCCGATTCACCAATGAGTGTCCTCATCCGTTCTGCAACGTATATAATTCCCTGATAAGGCCTTAAATCATGTAATTCGGGGGAGAAAGTCTTTATCGAACCTAACATAGCTTCAAGGTTCATTGCCGCAATTAAATCAGCGTTATCGAGGCAATTCTGCAATCGTTCTATTACTTTTACTGCATGTGCTGCAATAAATTGAGTACCATTGATCAGTGCAAGACCCTCCTTTGCGCCAAGTTCAACAGGTGCCATTCCCAATTTATTTAAAAGACTTGCCATATCAGTCACTTTACCTTTATAGTAAACCTTTCCATGTCCGGTCAACGGGAGAAAAAGATGGGCCAGCGGCGCCAAATCGCCCGATGCCCCAACAGAACCCTGCGATGGAACAACTGGTATAATATCCTGATTAATATGCCAAATAATCCTTTCAAGAGTGGCCATTGTAATGCCCGAATAACCTTTTGCCAGCGCATGTACTTTGAGGATCATCATCAGTTTGGCTATCTCAGGGTTGATGGGATCTCCAACGCCAACGCTATGGCTCTTCAACAAATTAAGTTGAAGTTTTTTGGTATCAATCTCCGAGATTATCGTTGTGCAAAGCGGACCAAAACCCGTATTGATACCATAAACTATTTCATGATTGGAAACGATGTTATCAACGATATTCCGGCTTTTCAAAATCCTTTCGGCCGCCAGAGGGCCTATTGAACCCACAATTTTACCGGCAGCCAATTCGAGTGCCAGGCCCACGGAGAGCGTATCTTCACCAAAACTGAAGGAATTTCGGCTATTTTTATCTATTTGCCTCATAATAATTTAGTAGAATTAGTTGCGAATTTCACCTCAGGTTTTCAACGGTTCAAATCCGGCCTAATCCTACGAATTATTTAGAGATCTACAAATGATAAAAGCCGTAATAATCCGGCTTCTAAAAATAATCAGACAAATCAGATCTCCTATTTCAAAATTCTAATTCCACTGATCGATTGCAATAAAATATAGCAATTTTTACTTTACATCCTTCCCGAAACGGGGTTCGTTCACTACTTAAGATTTATTTTCGCATTACCTGGTCAATACCTGCTGTAATCTTTGTGTAAGGTTTCTGTAATCTATCTGTAATAAATAATACAGAAACCTTACTAATATCTTATTTAAACTTTACTTAAAACAAGAAGGAAACCTGACAAAGGTCAAAGGAAGGTATGAGGAGATTGGAGCTTGCCAATAAATAAAATAATGCCATATTTTATCCTGTATGTACAAGGTTAAATATGGCATTAAAGTTTATAAAATAGGAAGTTTGTAAGACAGGGCCTGAATAATATGAAAAAAGTTAGGATTGATTAATTTTACTTTCAGGTTCTTTTCAATTTCCCCCCTTTCAGAAAAGTCCGTGCAATTGGGCATCGATACGGTCGATCACCTTGCTCAAATCTTCCTTGTTTTCAGCGAAATTAAGTTCGTCGATATTAATAATCAGCAATTTACCAAGCCTGTAACGGGTAGCCCAGGCTTCATATCGCTGGTTAAGTTGTTTCAAATAATCGAGGCGGATGGTTTCCTCATAATCCCTACCCCGCTTTTGGATTTGCTGAACGAGTGTTGGGATGGATGCCCGAAGATAAATAATCAGATCGGGGGCCTGGATCAACTTACCCATCAAATCGAAAAGGGTGTGATAGGTTTCGAAATCGCGCGTACTCATGAGCCCCATCTCATGAAGGTTGGGCGCAAATATTTCGGCATCCTCATAAATCGTACGATCCTGAATCACAGTTTTTCCAGAATGACGGAAATCGATTATCTGACTAAACCGATTATTTAGGAAGTAAACCTGCAAATTGAAAGACCAACGCTGCATATCATGATAAAAATCATTCAGGTATGGATTTCCGTCTACCTCTTCGTAATGAGCTTCCCATCCAAAATGTTTGGCTAAAATCCCCGTAAGGGTGGTTTTCCCTGCCCCGATATTACCAGCTATGGCGATATGCATTGTTGCAACTTCTTTTTTCATATTACATTTAGCATTTAGTTAAGAGTCTTATTAATCCGAAGTAAACCGTCGAGATATTCACGGTTATTTGACAATCGGGGTACTTTATTCTGACCACCCACTTTTCCACGTTCACGCATCCATTGCATAAAAGTTCCGGTGGCAACGGCCAACACATGAGGCATTTCGAGAGTTGCGTTCTTATGTCTTTTAGCTTCGTAATCAGAGTTTAAATCCTGCAATTTAAGATCAAGAACTTTTGTAAAATTGGTAAGATCATCGGGTGGTGTGTCGAATTCAATCAGCCATTCGTGGGCTCCTTTAGCCTGACTTTCGCTCATAAAAACTGGTCCTGCGGTATAATCGTTGATAATAGCACCTGTGGCGGTGCATGCTTCTTTGATGGCTCTTTCGGCATTATCTATAATCACCTCTTCACCAAAGGCGTTGATAAAGTTCTTTGTCCTACCTGTAATCCTCAGTTTATAAGGATCTTTGGAAGCAAACATCACCGTATCGCCGATCATGTAGCGCCAAAGTCCTCCATTTGTTGAAATCACCATGGCATAATTGACTCCTAACTCCACCTCCCATAATGGTATAGTTACGGGATTTTCATCATCGACATTGAATACATGAATAAACTCGTAGAAAACACCATAATCGAGCATCAGGAGCAAGTCGGAACTTTCAGGATCGTCCTGAATTGCAAAGAATCCCTCAGACGCATTGTAGGTTTCCATGTAATTCATTGCTAATGAAGGTATAATCCTTTTATACTGCTCCCTGTAAGGACCAAATGCAATTCCACCATGTATAAAAAGTTCCAGATTGGGCCATACTTCAAGAATATTCGATTTACCAGTATATTCAAGAATGTACCGCAAAAGGACAAGAAACCACGAAGGAACTCCGGCAAGCGAAGTCACATTTTCGTTAATAGCCGTTTTCGTGATTTGAGCAATTTTTTCTTCAAACTCAGGAATCAATGCAATTTCAGTAGGCGGAGTGCGGTGGAAATCAGTCCAAAACGGAAGATTTTCGATCATAATTGCCGACAGATCACCGTAATAGGCATTATTACTCATATTTGCCATTTGATGACTACCACCCAAAGTCAGGCTTTTTCCCGAAAGCAAGGAAGCCTCAGGATAATTGCGATAGTAAATGGCAAGTACATCTTTTCCACCTCTGAAATGGCAGTCGTCCAGCGATTCTTTCGAAACAGGAATGAATTTACTCTTTGAATTTGTTGTTCCCGATGATTTGGCAAACCACTTCATCGAACCAGGCCAAAGAACATTTTTTTCACCAAGAATCATGCGGTTGATCAAAGGTTCAATTGATTCGTATCGGCTGATCGGAACATTTCCTTTATACGATTCCCACGATTTGGTGTTCGCATAATCGTATTTTTCGCCCCATTCAGTACTTTTTGCAGTATTAAGCAGATTAAAAAGCACTTCCTCCTGAATCTCCCTTGCATGTTCGCGATAAAGATCTATTTCATAAATGCGTTTGTAATTGATCCAGTTGATAAAAGAATTGACAATGGCCATGCTCTTTAATAATTTGAATTATTCGGATTAAATTTAGTAATTTTCCGCAAAATAGCAGATTGCTTAAGATAACTCTAATAAATTTATTGCTACAAATTTAAAATAATTCTGCTCATGAATGTGTTAGATATCGTACTTGTGATTCTTATTGTTGGTGCCGCAATCAATGGCTTTGTAAAAGGTTTTTTTGTAGAACTGGCATCAGTTGTCTCTTTAATACTGGGAATATGGGCAGGGGTTGAATTCTCTGGCCTTGTCCAGCAATGGTTGTCGAAATACCTGACGTGGAGTAATGACTCTATGCGCCTTGCGGCATTTATCCTGATTTTTGTTTTCGTAGTCATTGTGGTTCATTTGATTGCCACACTTACTGAAAAATTCGTACAAGCTATTGCTCTGAGCATTTTCAGCAGGATTGCAGGCAGTATATTCGGGGCCCTAAAGGCTGCCTTCGTATTGAGCATTTTGATGATCATTATCTCAAAAATTGAGAATTTTACGATAACAATCATCCCTGAAAAATCAAAAATGGAATCGAGATTTTATGGCCCAATCCAAAACATGGCGCCCAACATACTACCATTCCTGAAAGCTGAAAAACCGCAAACACCTGCACCAGCTCCAAAGAACGTTACGATCTAATTATTTATCAAACTTCTTACTTTGCATCACTTTTTCTGAGAAGTCTTTCCAAAATAACTTGTGGAAAGACAAACTGTTAGATTTAGATAATAGCTCATTGGGAGAGAAAGGACGACCGGGAACAGTTGTAAATTCTGTCTCTGGCTTATAAAGTGCTGAAGGTTCGGGATGAAATTGCACACCAACTACATTCTTAAATTTAACATGTTGCAATCCTTCAACTACCTTCCCGTCAATTGATGATGCTATTACAGTGAGATTTGCCCCGAGATGTCCTACCGCCTGATGATGATAGCTCAATACTTTCGGTGTGGTGGCACCAGAAATCCCGGCGATTTCGTTGAGATATCCGGATTTCGCGATACTTATTGGATGAAAATTCCCTCCCCAAAGATCTTGCATCGGAAGTAATGGAGCCGAATAACTTCGGTGTTGATTTTCAACAGGCTGAGCTGAAACTTTTTCAAGAGTATTCAGATGATATATTTCAAGTGGTATATCCTGAATCAAGGTTCCTCCAGCTGCTACATTCATAGTTTGCATACCCAGACAGAAAGCCCTGATGATAAAATCTGGTCTATCATTTAAAAACGGTTTGAAATCAGCATTTCGGCTCCCGCCAATCAAATGAAAGAAAAAGGATGTCTCGAAATAATGACGATAAGGGTCGGTAACAACTGTAAGCAAGTTTTGCTCTTCGCCATAAATAGCAGCCGGAATATCCGGCCCTCCAAAGAAGATAATGGCATCTGACTCCTCAACTAATTTTCGGAAAGCCTGAGTGCAATTATTTTCATGAAAGATATCCTCGGGTTTAAGTTCACCCTCTATTTTACGAAGCTTGTAATTCTTTAATAAATGCTCAGCCAGAAATTTTTCAGAGGCAGAATAATCGTAAGCTTCTTTTGCATAATAAACACCCACCAATTCAACATCAGGAATATCGATGATTTTATTTTCAACCATCCATTCCATATTTTCGATGTTACTTACTGTTGGATGCAGTAGCACAAGGCGATGCTGAGCCTGCACCTGAAACGACATCAGGAAAACGATGGACAGCAGTAAAAACGATTTAATTTGAAATCTGACTCTTTTCATTTTAATTGTATTTGACGTCCGAAAAATAGCATATTTAAAACTGAAATCATAATTGTATCTTTGCCGGATTATTTTGGGTTAAATTCCACAACGTGAATTTATTACCCATCGTAAATATAAAAAAAACAAGACACTTATTTAAAAGACTGAATTTAAATTATTTAACTGCAATATAAATGAATTTTGTTGAAGAATTGACGTGGAGGGGCATGATCCATGATATGATGCCCGGATTGGAAGACCAGTTGAAAAAAGAGGTTACTTCGGCATATGTGGGAATTGACCCTACAGCCGATTCGTTACATATCGGACACCTCGTTGGTGTGATGATGCTCAAACATTTTCAGTTGGCAGGACACAAACCCATCGTTTTGGTAGGTGGTGCAACCGGAATGATCGGCGATCCATCAGGTAAATCACAGGAAAGAAACCTCTTAGACGAGCCCACATTGCGCCACAACCAGGAATGTTTAAAAGTTCAGATTTCGAAATTTCTCGATTTCGAATCAAAAGGTGAAAATGCTGCCGAGATGGTCAATAACTACGACTGGATGAAAGATTTCACTTTTCTGAATTTTATTCGGGATATTGGCAAACATATCACCGTCAATTATATGATGGCAAAGGATTCCGTCAAGAAACGTCTTGATCCTGAAAGCGGTGCTGCAGGTATGTCCTTCACTGAGTTTACTTACCAGCTAGTACAAGGAACAGACTTTCTCCACCTATATGAAACGAAAAACTGCAAATTGCAGATGGGTGGTTCCGATCAGTGGGGAAATATTACGACAGGAACCGAGCTAATCCGCCGAAAGGCGGGCGGAGAAGCCTTTGCGCTTACTTGTCCATTGATTAAAAAAGCAGATGGTACAAAATTCGGCAAAACTGAATCCGGCAACGTCTGGCTCGATCCGGTAAGAACATCTCCTTATACATTTTACCAGTTTTGGTTGAACACTTCAGATGTAGATGCTGAAAAATACATCAAGATATTTACCATTTTATCGAAAGAAACAATCGATCTGCTTATTGAGGAACATCAACTGGCGCCACATCTGCGCCAGCTTCAGAAAATTCTTGCAAAAGAGGTTACCTGCATGGTCCATTCGGAAGCTGATTACAATTTAGCGGTTGAGGCATCTGAAATTCTTTTTGGAAAAGGAACCGAAGAAACTTTGCGTAAACTGGACGAAGCCACCTTTTTATCTGTTTTCGAAGGTGTCCCTCAGTTCGAAATTACAAAAGCAGAACTGGAAACCGGAATTAATATCATCGATTTGCTGGCAGAAAAGACTTCGGTTTTTCCTTCAAAAGGTGAAGCCCGCCGCACAATTGCGGGTGGTGGAGTAGCTGTAAACAAGGTAAAAGTTGAAGGTCCGGACGAAATAATCACTCTCTCAAAACTGATAGGAGGCAAATATCTGCTGGTTCAGAAAGGGAAGAAGAACTATTTTCTGCTGATCGCGGGTTAATAATCATTTATACAAAAAGGAATAAACCACCATACAATCGAATTTACCATGAGAAAATCAATGCTTAAAATGCTCACACTTTTTCTAATGATAAGCGGAGCAGTACAGGCACAAAAGACCAAATCCCCCGAATCCATTCAGGAGAAAAAGATCCAATCCCTGGTCAAAAAGATGACCATTGAGGAGAAAGTGGGTCTGCTCCATGCCAACTCCAAATTTTTTGTAACCGGTATACCCCGGCTTGGTATTCCCGAGTGGTCTTTGTCCGATGGTCCTCATGGTGTTCGTGCAGAGATAAACCGTCACGACTGGGGTTATTCGGGTTGGACAACCGATTCCGCCACCTGTTTTCCTCCAGGAACTGCTTTGGCTGCAAGTTGGAATCCAAAACTGGCACAAGAGCGCGGTATTGTACTGGGTGAAGAGGCCCGCTTCCGAAAGAAAGATGTTTTGCTCGGGCCAGGCATCAACATTATCCGTTCGCCTTTATGTGGACGCAATTTCGAATACCTCAGTGAAGACCCGTTCCTTATCTCTGCAATGACTGTACCTTACATCAAAGCCTTGCAATCCAAAGACGTTGCGGCCAGTGTGAAACATTTTCTTGCTAATAACGAAGAAGATAACCGCGTATTAGTGGATGTTACAATGAGCGATCGCGCATTGCACGAGATCTATCTACCCGGCTTTAAGGCAGCCGTGGAAGAAGGTGGTGCATTCACAGTGATGGCAGCTTACAATAAATTCCGTGGTAACTGGTGTTCCGAAAGCGAATATCTTGACCGACAGATATTACGTAAAGAATTAGGTTTTAATGGCGTCCTGATGACTGACTGGAATGCAGCACATAGTACGGTTAAGGCTGCTTTGGCTGGATTAGATCTTGAAATGGGCACGGATATTAAGGATTATAATGAATGGTATTTTGCGAATCCCCTAATCAATGCAGTTAAAGAGGGTAAAGTACCGATGGCTGTTGTTGATGAAAAAGTGTCCAATGTGTTGCGCATAATGATGAAAACAAAAATGCTGGGCGACAAAACACGCGAAAAGGGTTCAATGAATACGCCTGAACATCAAAAAGCAGCTTATAACTCCGCAGCCGAAGCCGTCGTACTTCTTCAAAACCAGGGAAACGTTTTACCACTTGATTTTTCCAAATTGAAATCAATTGCAGTGATTGGCGACAATGCTACACGGAAACACACAAGTGGGGGATTAAGTTCCGAAATTAAACCATTGTATGAAATTACTCCATTAGCAGGATTGACCAAAAAGTTTGGCGGAAGTGTGAAAATCAATTTTGTTAAAGGCTACGAAAAGCAATCCTTCTTTAATGGAGAAAGTAATATTGGTCAGTCAAATACAAAAAAAGTAGATTGGAAATTAATTGATGAGGCCGTCGAGGCAGCAAAAAATTCGGATGTAGCCATCATTTTTGGCGGCTTGAATCACGATTTCGACACAGAATCGATTGACAAACAAGATATGAAATTGCCATATGGACAGGAAACGCTAATCCGTGAGGTGGCCAAAGTAAACCCCCGCACAATTGTAGTGATTATTGCAGGCTCGCCTATTGAACTTGCAGGCATAGTTAACCGTGTTCCTTCCATTCTATGGGCGTGGTATGGTGGCATGGAAGCGGGAAATGCAGTAGCTGATGTGCTAAGTGGCAAAGTAAACCCATCGGGTAAAATGCCGTTCACTTTACCTGTTTCTCTCGAACAATCACCCGCTCATGCGCTGGGGAACTATCCTGGTCGAAATCTGAAAGTGAATTACGAGGAAGACATTCTGGTAGGTTACCGATGGTTCGACACAAAGAAGATTGTGCCGCAATTTCCGTTTGGATATGGGCAATCATATACCACATTTGAGCTTTCAAGCCTGAGCACCGATAAAACTGAGTACACCAAAGATGATGTTGTTCGCGTTAAATTCACCATTAAAAACAGTGGATCAAGATTAGGTGCAGAAGTGGCACAACTTTATGTGAGCGATCCAGTTTGCTCCGTTATGCGTCCGACTAAGGAGTTGAAGGGTTTTGAAAAGGTATTTCTGAATCCCGGTGAATCCAAAACAGTTGAGATGATAGTGAAGGTATCCGATCTTGCCTTCTACGACGAAAGTCGTAAAGGGTGGACAGTTGAACCCGGAGATTTCCTCTTTCATTTAGGGACATCTTCTGGCGATATTAGCCAAACTGTAAAAATTGTGGTTCAGTAGAACCACAAAAAGAAGAGAACTATTATTCCAGCAATTGGGATAATAGTTCCTCTTCTTTTTTTAGATCCAAAATACTAAACTGGTAAAATTGACTAAATCAATTCTGCCAGTTTTTTTATCTCCGCCCATCGGCTGTCGTCCAACTCGGCGCCGACAACTTGTATTACTTCTCCTGCCATTATGGAGCCAATTACACCACACTTGCCAAGATCACATCCATTTGCCAGTCCTGCCAAAAATCCTGCAGCAAAGTAGTCGCCTGCACCCGTAGTATCGATAACTGTAGTTTCGAAAGCCGGAATACGCCATTTCTGAGTTCCCTGCTGGACATAAGCGCCTTCCTTACCCACTTTTACAACTGCAATATCACATCGTCCTGCAAGATTTTCGAGTGCTGCTTCAGGTTGAAGTCCGGTAAAAGACTTTGCTTCCTCCTCGTTTGCAAATACAATATCAATATAATTATCAACTAATTCGTTGAGAATTTCAAGATTGGCCTCAACAACATTGTAACTTGAAAGATCGAGCGCAATAGTAAGTCCTGCCAATTTAGCTGCAGAAGCAGCAGCCATAATTAAAGGCTGGTTAAAAACAAGATAACCTTCGATAAAAAACAAATCGTACCCTGAAAATAGTTCCGGGTTTATATCATCAGGTCCCATTTCAACGGCTGCTCCCAGGTAAGTTGCAAAAGTACGTTCACCACCAGGACTCACAAAACCTACTGCACGACCAGTTGGAAACTCATTTTCTTTCAGTTTGACCTCAATTCCGCGTTTAAGCATGTCGTTTTTGAATAACAAACCAAGGTCATCCCGTCCAATTGTCCCAACAAATCCGCATGAAACATCGAGTCCAGCAATCCCATTTATGGCATTTGCAACAGAACCACCTGTTGCTACCTTAATATTCATATGGGCAATCTCTTTTTGAATCATGGCCGAAAGTTCACCATCGACCAACGTCATCCCACCTTTTGGCAGATTTAAATAATTGATAATCTGATCATCTTCGGACAAGACCATAATATCAACAAGCGCATTCCCAATCCCCAGTATTTTCAAATTTCTCATCACAAAGATTATTTTCAGATTATTTTACAAATATATTTCAGATTATTGAAAATCTTACTATTTTTGCAACGCCTTAGAAGAAATAAGCACTAGGGCGAAAGTAAAGTGTATTCCTTAGTAGCTCAGTTGGTTAGAGCGGCGGACTGTTAATCCGTAGGTCGTAGGTTCAAGTCCTACCTGAGGAGCTTAAAAAGCTGAATCTGAAAGGACTCAGCTTTTTTTATGATTTTAATTTATCCATTGTATTACAACTAATTCCTTATTTTTACTCTGCCAACAAATTCAATATTGGGCATACATCCGAATTCCGCAGAGATTTTAATTGTCAGTTTTTTTAATTCGAACCTCGAATACTTAATTGTCTGAACTTTCGCTAAAAGTGAATCCGAGATTATTTCGTTTTAATTGGAGAGTTTTTTTTGATTGAAGGCTGTGCAGAACAAGAACATGAAATCAAAAAATAATAAAAAGGTTAATTATTTCATTGTCTTAAGTTTATATTATTACCGCCAACGTACAAGCGTTTTATTTATCGTTTTCAAAAAGTCAGTGGAATTACTTTGTCGTTACAAACGACTAACAATTAATTCCTCGTTGCAAACGAAGGGGATCAACTTCTCTTTATCCTTCAACAAACTCCGACTCCTAATCCAACTTAAAAGGAAGAACCTTCGTTAAGTGCATACTGCCAGAATCCGGGATGTCGTTCAACCGGGAGTTCAAGTTGGGTCTTGCAGACCACTTGAACTCCTATTTATTAGCGGTAGTTTTTCTTCTTGTCAATTTCATCTTTAATTCTCTTATTAATGTCAATTTTTGCACCAACAAAAGCAAAAATTGTAGTTCCAAATTCTCTTGAATATTTGTTTGTTATAGAACCTACAACCAATGAGGTTTCAAAAAAAGGAGAAGTCTCTTTAAGCTCATTATTCACTTCCCACGATTGTTTAACTCTAATTAAGTTCTCATAATTTTTAGTTAAGTCAAACCAATCTATATAGTCAGCATTAAATGAAACTGCCTTTACTTTTTGTTGTGTATAATAATTTATTGCTCCTGCCTGTCCGTAGTTGTCACAAAGAATTAGAGTCTTTTCTTTACTCGGTATTTTTGAATAAATACTATCAACTTTTAACGCCAACTCTTTCCATCCCAACATATCAGCGTAGTCTTGTGGTAATTGGTGGTCTTTGCCGTCTTCCCAACGAAGTAAGCCAAGTTTTTGAAAAGTCTGTCTATGGTTTATTATATATTCAGGGGTATTATTTGGAAAAAATATTTTGGACATTGGAAGAAAAAATAGAAATGGTATTGCAATAAAAACGGGTTGCAAATAACTTTTCCAACCTCGCTTTATTTTGTTAGCAAGAAATACCGACCCAAACGAAATGTAAATTGGATAAAGTCCGATTGCATAATAATCTTTTGCTTTGAAATAGATAAAAACAATCAAAGTGAAAATAATTATCCACAGAAAAGCCTTGTATTTTTTATAAGGGTCATAAGAGATTAGTGCATACAATGCTGAAATTATAACAAATAAAGAACCTATAAAGAAAAATATTTGCGATCTTAAAAAGTCTAATCTATTTACATTTACCAACTGTGTATCTGATAATTCTTTTAAATGGTGGATAACAGGAAAGTTATTTTTGAACTGCCAAATAAGGTTCGGCAAAATAATTAAAAGTCCAAGTAAAAGAGAATAATAAAGTTCTTTTTTCGTAAATATTTTACGTTGTTCAGTCAATAAAATAGCTGGTAGAATTCCAATTAAAAGGAATACTATATTGTACTTATTAAGAAAACCAAAAGCAAAAACAACCGCACCAATAAAAAGCCATTTTGAATTTTCAGTTTTGAAATATTTAATTACAATTAAATAAAAAGTTGTCCAACTTAATACATCAAAAGAGTTTGGTTGATATAAAGTGTTCAATCTTAAAAGATCCGAAAATAATACACAGGTTGCACCTAAGATTAAAGCAAATAAGTTTCCGTTCAACTCTTCAATTGCTTTCCAAACTATAAAAATTGTTAAAGCCCCAAATAATGCAGGGAAGAACTTTATCCAAAAAGCAGAATTTCCAAGTAAGTAAATTAAATAAGAAACCCAAGAAGTGAATGGTGGTACAGACTGAAAACCCCAAGCCATATGATGTGCTTGGTCAAGGTGCAAATATTCGTCTCGTTGTAAGTCGTAGTCTGAACTTAACAAAAAGTATTGCAGCAAAAATTTCAGTAAAATAAATCCAATTAAAATTAAAGTCTTCTTTGTCATACTGTGAGGTCTGCTAAAATTACCGCTAACGTAGGAAGCTACACGCAGGGGCGGATTGCGGGCGATTTCCTGTCAAGCCGAAAAGCAGCCCGAGCGGAAAGATGCACACCGAAAACCACTGCTGCCGCACTTGACGGGTAGCTGAAGTTGCACTAAATCCCACTCTCGTGGGATAGCTTTTCTGCTCAAATATACCTAAAATGGTACTGAACGGGAGCACAAACTCCCTAAAAACTAATTTCTTAATTTTTAAAGTTCAGTACCATGAGAAAGAAGAGCGAATTTACGATTCTGGAGCGAGCCATGCAAACTGTTGAAGGCTTCGACAAAGTGTTTCACAAGATGCAACAACAGACAACTCTTGGCGGCCGGAGCCAGAGTACGCTGGACAACTACATCCGTCGTATAGCCTTAGTATGCCTCGAATTTAACCGCCTTCCTGAAGATATTTCGGAAGAAGAAATCAGCGAGTACCTCACTGGTTTGGCCCAAATGTCCAAATCTCCGTCACGGAGCAGTTTCAAACATGCCGTTTATGGTCTTCGCTACTATTTTCGCCATATCGGATTAAATAAGCGGGCCATCGATTTGCCGTCAATGAAAAAAGAAGTAAAACTTCCGGTGATTTTCAATCGCAGTGAGCTTCGCCAATTGTTTAAGGCTCCAACTCTTTTGAAGCATCGCATTGTGCTGACTTTGATCTATTCGGCAGGACTTCGTTCGCAGGAAGCCATCAACCTGAAACTTTCAGATATCGACTTTGAGCGCAAAACCATCCACATCCGCCAAAGCAAATACAAGAAAGACCGCATTGTGCCGTTGTCCGATTACATTGCCAAAGGACTGATAAAATATATTTCTGCAGAACACCCACATATCTGGTTGTTTAATGGCAAGGAACCCGACGGACGATACAGTGTGAAAGGACTGAGCTGGATCATACGCGAAAATCTCAAAAAAACAGACATCAAAAAAGATGTTTCCCTTCATTCGCTGCGACATAGTTACGCCACCCATTTGCTCGAAGATGGGGTAAATATTGTTACCATCAAGGAGTTGTTGGGCCATGCCCATATTACCACAACGATGATCTATTTGCATGTTGCACAGATCGCACCGGGCGGTGCCCATAGTCCTTTGGATACATTGTATCCTCAAAAGTAGTGGAGCGTCCAAAGTATGAAGTTTCCCAAATCATCAATCGGTTTGGACGACAATATATTGACCAGTGTCGGCCCAACAGCTTTGTGGTGCGTACGCTCGATGCTTTGCACAAATGCAGGACCTCGGCCCTGGGCGGGCATAAAGATGCCTGTGATTGTTGCGGCAAAGAGCGGATCAGCTACAACAGTTGCGGCAATCGCCACTGCCCTAAATGTCAGTCAAACAAACAGGCGCTTTGGGTCGAAGACCGCATGAATGATGCCATGGATGTGAAATACTTCCATGTGGTGTTTACCGTTCCTGAGTCGTTGAACCAGATATGCCTGCTCGACAGCAAACGGTTTTACAGCACCCTGTTTGAGTGTGTCTGGAGCGTGCTGCAGACTTTTGGCTACAGCCACTACGGGGTAGAAAGCGGAGCCATTTGTGTATTGCACACCTGGGGACAAAACCTGAGTCTGCATCCCCATATCCATTGCATTGTTCCGGCAGCGGGGTTCACTTTAAAGGGAAACCTGAAACACATTACCAAACGAGGGAAATACCTCTATCCGGTGCGGATGCTTAGCACTGTGTTTCGTGGTAAATTGCTCGAAAAAATCAAACGACAGCTCAAACAGAACAATCAATTACCGCAGTATCAATCGCTGCTTGATGATGTGTGGAAAAAACCATGGGTGGTATACTGCGAGCCTCCTTTGGGCAATGCACAGCAGATTGTAAAATACCTGGGCCAATACACCCATCGGGTAGCGATCAGCAATCAACGGATACAAAACATCGATGAGTCGGGCGTTAGTTTCTTTTATAAGGATTATAAAGACGACAGCAAAAAGAAACTCACAAAGCTATCAGGTGTTGAGTTCCTCCGGCGGTTTTGCATGCATATACTTCCGTACCGTTTTGTAAAGATCAGGTATTATGGAATATTGAGTAGCAAACAAAAGGATCTGGTTAAGTCATTTGCAGTTAAAAAACAGGAAATAAAACCGATAGAGAGCAGGCAGGAACGTATTTCGCGACTTACCGGATTCGACCGGTTTCTATGTCCTTTCTGCAAAGAAGGGTTTATGCATACGGTTGAATTACTACCCAGAATCCGGGCACCCGATAATTTGCTGTATAAAACACATCAATCAGACTTCTAACTTTTCCCCTTTAGTAACCTGTCTAAACACAGGAATGGTATTGTATTGCCCAATAATTGGTAAATGGGCCCAAAATCGGGTGAAGCAAAAGTCTGTTGGAGTAATTACCTTGCACGGCAGTAGTAAAATCAAGAAATAATCCCCTCCATTTCAACTGATAATGGCTAACTCAGCCATCCATTATAAACCACAAACCCGTTGAAAAGTACATAGCGATATTGCGTGGGTGCCTTGGATGTAGTGCAACTGAGACTTCATGCTGGGTCTTGCAGACCACATGAAGTCCTATTAATTAGGTGCTGGTGTTCCTTCTTTTAATATGTTTTCTATCTTCATTTTAGTTGTTATCCAAACAAATCTGCCTGATATGCAGTATTGTCGTTATTGTTTGATTTCTTTGATTTTACCTTATTTATAATTTCTTCCAAACTTTTTTGAGTCAGTATTGTAATATCTTTTTGTTCAGCAATTAACTGTCGATTTAAATCAAACATTGGTTTATTCAAATCAATGTTTTGGTCATATATTACTGCTCGGGGAATATTGTAATCTTTTGCAAACCCCATTGCTAACCTTGCACCACTGTCTAATTTTTGGTCAAATATTTTCCATCTTTCAGCTGAATCCTGAGCATAACTAGCTGCCAAAATTATGGTATCACAAAATAATGCTTGTAATCTATCACGGTCTTTGTATCGACTACTTAAATCCATTGCAGATTTATGCTCGTCAAAGTATTCAGTTATTAAAAGCCCTCCTTCTTCAACTATTTCAAATGCCAAACTTTTATTTTTTGCAGGCATAATATTGCTTAGTGGACTGGGTAAAACTGCAATAGTTTTTCCACCTTTAAGTGCTTGCTTATGCGCTATGCTATCGCAACCAAAAGCTAATCCACTTACAACAAACACTTTTCGTTTTACAATTTCAGCAACTATTTTTTGTTCTCTAACTTCAATAGCTTCGTCTGGATTAAGAAGTCCAATAACAGTAATAATACTATTTTCAATATCTAATAAACTAATATCGCCTTTATAAAAAAGGAATATGGGACGTTCGCTTTCTTTTACATTCCCCCTATATTTTGGAAAATTTTTATCGCCAATTGCAACAATTCCATCGCAACATTCTTCAAAATTTCCTATTTGCTTTATGATTTGGTTTTTTTTGTATTCAAAATGTTCAATTGTTATTGAATCATCTTCCTTTGAATTATTATCCAATAGTGAAACAATTTTCTCAACACTTTCATTACCTTTTAGATTCTTAATTATCCAAGCTCTGCCAACTCCCTTGTAGGACTTTGCTGTTATGATATTAAGTGCGTTGTCTGTGTACTTCATTGAAATTTTCTATTAGTGATGAAGAGTGTTTCCAATTGCATAGAAAGTAACTGAATTTGCCCCACAATTTAATAATGCTTGAACCATATCTTCATCAATGTTTACAGTCTTTGTATAAATATCGTCAATCAATAGAATATCACGACCATTAATGTTTCTTGAAAAATTGCAAGTATCTGAACTAATTCCTTGATATGGCTCTGAACCATCATTCACAAATCCCTCCATAGGTTTTCTAAGGTGTGTAGTCTTTGTATTGGTGTGTCTTTCAATAAAATTTGTTCCATCTATGAAATTATTACCTAACTGATTTACTGCATCTCTCACAGTTGCTTTGAAAAGCAATTGATTTGCACGATATGTGTTATCTGCTTTGGCTCTTGGAACAACACAAACGGTCAATGGGGCTATGTTAATTTGCCTTGCAATTTCTGGAAAGTCAATAAGAAGTGCTCGCAAAAATTGCTGTTGGGCTTCTTGGATTTGATAATTTGACCAATTATGGTGTGGGTCATTTTTTAATTTGTACAGAAAATTTGGGTTGTTTGGTAGCTCAACACCGCCGAAATCAGTATGATAAAACCCATGAATGTTCTGTGTCAAGCAAATGTTTCGTAACATTGAAAAAGGTGTCATAATCTAAATGGTTAAAATGTTATTAATAGAAATTCCTGAAAGTATTGCATCTTCAATTTCTTGTTTTTCATTTTCAAAAACTACAATCTTTTGAGCCGGTAGGCTCAAACTTGTTATTGCGTTTTTGTATTTGTTTATTCGGTTTTCATTAACTGAAGTCTGACGAAAAAATAAGTTGGTGAATTTGTAAGTAAGATTGTGATAATTTAAAGTCATCAATGCTCTGTCTTCTCGACAGTTTGTAACTAAAACGGTTTTATTCGTTTTGGAATATTGTATTAAAATGTCAACTACTGATTTATTTAGTTTTGTCTGAGATAAATGTTCATTATAGTTTGCTTCTTTTTGTTGTATAATATTTTCATACTCGGTTTCTGTCAAATTTGGAACGATAGTTTTTAAAGAAGTACGATTGAATCTTTCATTCGGGTTGTATTGAATTTCCTTTTCAAGTACAACTACTGATTGTATCGCATTTTTATACGATAAAAAGTTTGCAAAATCTGTGTCAACCAATGTTCCGTCCATATCGAAAAGTAAAACAGTGTCTTTATCTATTTTTAGATTAATGTCTTGTATTATTTCATCTGTTTTTTCCATTGTCGCTTTTTTCCGTTTTGCTATATGTCGTCTGTTGTCAGTTGTGTCGGTCGCACTTACACTTGCACCTAACGGTCGCGTATATGAAACGTTTGGCATTTCGAAGCACGTACCTGTCAAGTTACAACTACTTTTGATACGAGCTGAAACGCTAGATAACCCACTGACTGCCAAATGTTTTATATACGATGTTGGCACCAGTACATTTTTCTACCTTTTACTTTCTAAGTATTCATCAAATGCTTTATCAACTTGTAATGCAATTTCAACTGTAAGATTATTATACGTTCGTTCATAATTCTTAATATCTTCCTTTGTGGTATCCATAATTTTGATAAATTTTTCCGATACGATACCCAAGTACTCTTCTCGAAGAATAGTGTCTAAATCATTAAAGGCGAGTTTCATTTTTATTTCTAATCCCATATTTATAGTTTTTAGTAAAATTATTTTCTCATAAATACTCTGGTTTTCAAAAAAAATCACGAATGCTTAGTAAAATATTTTATGCTAATAATTGAAAGTAATTCTATTGCAGTAATAATCACTATTGCAATAAATACCCCATTATCTGCAAACGGGGGCTTAAAGAAAAAGGATAAAATAAATTTTGAAATACCGGTTAGAACAAAACTAAGTGTCAAAAATATTTTAAAACCATCATCAATTCTTGAGGCAGCTATATAATAAATTAATGCAAATGAAAGCGCAATGCTTATTTCACTAATTACGAACTTGTTTGCTACATAAGATGAAAGAAGCAAAAACAATACTATATTAAGTAGTAAAAAGAACACCCCAGTATATATAATTGATTTTTTCATAGTTATTTAGGTATTGGAGGAGGAGTTTGATTAAAAAGTGTTTTTATTTCTTCGATTTCAATTGCCTTAACCCAATCTTGTAAACCTTCAGTCCAAGCAAGCGTATCTTGCTTTACCATACCTTCTATTATTAATTTTGGTAAATCAGATAAAAGGAATGGTTGACTATGAACACCATTTACAACAAAAAAATATTTTTTTTGATTTGGAATAGGAGGGGGAGTTGGATTAGTATTCAGATTATTACCCGCCTGACTAAATTGATTTCCCATTGTATTCCCTAAACTCAAACCAGCACCTAATCCTAATCCTGCATTTGGTTCTCTTAATTCTGTATTAGATGTCCGTATATCGTGTCTACAAACAGGACATTTTACATTATTTTGAAACCAACGACTGAACTGGTCCGGTAGAAACAAATGTTTGCAGTGATTTATTTGTCTTACCATATCAGAAGGCAAAAAGGTTTCCATTGAAATGACACAAGTGGTGCTAATAGGTTCCACAATATCAGAATAACGAATCAATGTTGTCGCTGCATTTATTTGCTCAATAGTTGGTCTAATGGAAACAGATGTTTCTAAAAAGGCAGATAATAAATTGGTTAATGTGGAATCATTTGTTCTATGGACAGGAGTAGGAGCCTGAGGTTCCAAATAAGTATTTGGATTTATAGGGTTGGTGTAATCATAATGCACATATTCTCTGTTATAATTATTATTTGGAGACCTTCTGAAGTTGCTTGCTACTGTGGGTCTAATATTTGTCTCTTGCCTAAGATTATTAGTTTCAGACCTTAAAACAAGTCTATTAATATTGCTTCTAATTTCATCTAATGAATTATGCATTCTTTCAATTGCTCATTCTCTGGGAGGTCGAATCCTGCACGCCGGGTACCGGTGTGATGCCCTGGTGCTGTTAACCTGAATCCAGATTGTGCCGGGAGGGTTTGAAGCCTTCCGGTGTGACATACGGTGTAAAGTCTAGCAACACAAATAGGCACCAAGGCAGGAGTTGTGCACCCATATACACGGACCTCCATGTGACATTCTCAGTTTACCCGATCGCCAACAATGGCTAAGGGGGGACATCTTCATCATCTTGTGACAACCATGCAAT
>Ga0118677_10001079_pt1 | contig 58618 bp, 49 predicted proteins | sample AliMusrvi5mmetaG_FD_86154 | JGI IMG/M metagenome (GOLD analysis project Ga0118677, IMG submission 86154)
CAGGGATCTTTCTGGCAGCAATGCGAGGAGGAGTTCAGCGCATATGTTACCAACCTAACATCCGAAGAGGCTGACGCCTTCCAAATCGTCCAACTCTACCGGCAGCGGGGTGATGCGGAAAACGTCTTTGACGAACTCAAGAACCAATGGGGCTTTGCCGGGTTCTGTGCGCACAAGGCTGCGGTGAGCCAAAGTTCGGCGAGGTTGCTGCTGTTGGTTTACAATCTTTGGAGTCTGTTTGTGAGAGTTGTCAAAAACCAAGGGGGCCACACCGAGGCGATCAAGAGCCGCTACGAACTATTGCTCATCCCGGCCAAGATGGTGTGCAGTGGTCGTCGCAAAATCGTCAAACTCGCCGTGGGAGCCAAGTTCGCAAGCTTCCTCAAGCAAGCCTACCAAAGGCTTCTTGAGTGGTTGAGCCGAACTGCGCCGCAGTTGAATCTAACCATGGGGAAAGCACCGCCGTGGCTCCTGTTTGACCCCACTCACCCCTCCATGTCAGCCGTCACCTGACCCGATTGCTCCTCTTTATCCTTATCCCAACTGCGGATTCTAGGTTCATTCTCAGTGAATCTCATACTTGAACTCTATCCACCACGTGACCACATCGGTAAAATCGTCCCATCCGTAAATACAAATCCTAGGTTCCGAAGCCTTTGCGGCGCAACCTACTCCGACCCGAGATGAACTCTTGCTCGTTGGAGGCGATGCCCAACAGAGGATCCTGTGAAACTTGCCAGTAATTTATTGACTTAGGTACTATTGCCAAACACACACGCTAGATAGTCCATCATCACAATAAAAATCAATCATGACAAAAAATAGACTAACATGGCTACACATCTCTGATCTCCACTCTAGATTAGAGGCTGAGTGGGACTCGAAGCAAATAGCCGGAAAACTAGTCATGGACATCCGACAACTAGCTAAAGAAAATGACCTATACCCAGATATTTTAGTGTTCAGTGGTGACGCGGCTTTTGGAACCACGCCACAACAATCTATCGAGGATCAATATCTCGAAGTGGGTCGATTCTTAGATGCCGTAAGAAAAGCGTTTGATCCAGAGATTCCAATTGATCGAGTTTTCATGGTTCCTGGAAATCATGACGTCGATAGATCAAAAATCACACCTAGCGAAACAGAATATCTTATAAATCCTTCGCGAAGAGAGGAAGAAATCATTGATGAACTCAATAAAAACTCACTTCAAAGTCAGAGGTGGATGGAACGCCTAGAAGCTTATCGAAAGTTTCTTAAAGACTACGGGCTTACCCACTTAGATCCAGATAATCCACATCTTATTTGGACTAATACCATCACAATACATGGCCACAAAATAAAAATATCTGGATTTAACTCGGCATGGTCATGTGCAAGAAAGGAAGAAAAAGGAAAATTATGGCTCGGAGGACGGTGGCAACTATCAAAACTTGCGGCGCTTCCAGACGAAGTCGATCTTTCGATAGCGGTCATTCATCATCCTTCTAACTGGCTTAATGACCAGGAGGATCCAGCGTTCGGACATGAGTTGAGAGACAAGTTCAATGTGTGCCTCCATGGACATGAGCACATTGAAAATGTCTCTCAAATCGAGGACGGTAATCTCCTGGTCTCAGCCGGAGCTTGCTACAATTGTTCATGGATGCCCAATGGATACAATTTTGCTCAAATCGAATTAGATGGAAGCGGAGGTCGTGTTTTCCTGCGCCATTGGGAACAGATCGGAGCTGGTTGGGTAGCGAAAAATATTGCTAAAAAAGCACCGCACGGGACATGGAAGCTCAAGCAATTTACGGGTCTCGCAAATAACAGCAAAGAACCGGGCTCTGCGGGTGCGTCGTACCGGACATCTCCGATATTAAATCTTACTTCAGCCGCATCTGAAGATGCAATTGCAAAGAGACTTCAATCCTTACAAAAGCGCCCATTAAATTTCGAATCACAGCATTCACGGATCCGATTGGAAGAGAGAGCAGGCTTTGAACGCCACCTTGCAGATGGGAGATTCTGCTGGCTAATTGCTGACTGGCAAATGGGAAAGGAAGGATTTATTTCTGCCACACTAAACAATCTCGGAAGCAGTTCCGCTCTTGATAATGTTTACCGGATAGACTGTGGGCTCACCGATACCATAGATAAGATATTTGACGGATCTGACACGCAGCTTGGAATTGCCTTCGTAGAGTTTGCGGAGATTATACGCCGCTCCGCGCAGCCTACACTGATATTTGAAGACATTCCGATAAACTTACTGAAAGACATTACCGCATATAGCATTATCCGGCAGCGAATCAAATCGATACTGGATTTCAGTCCCAACCTTAGAGTCATTTGCATTTTACGCCAATGGCCGAGCACAATTCCAGAAAGCAATGTGATACGCCTGTCCCATTTGGATACTCATGATGTCGCAGTCTATCTAAAGAGCCACCCGAAGGCTGGAGCTATTTCACATCGGCAGGACCTCATTGAGCGAATACATTCCTATACGGCTGGACTACCGTCGGCTATTGATCGACTTATTGATAGAACTAATTTACTATCGATCGATGATATTCTGAAAGAACAGCACGATACTAGCGTCAATACAGCGGAGCCAATACCGCAATCACTAATTGAAGCAGTCACTAAGGTATTTAACCCAGAAAACGAAAAAGAATCTAGATCACTTATCCTGTTAAAATTGCTTACTGTATTGAAGGATGGTGAAACATTTGATTCAATAAAAAAGTTTTATCATAAGAAGCCATTCTTTATTGAACATGTATTTTTATTGGCAGATCTGGCTCTAATAGAAAGTGTCGAAATCGCCCAAACCGGCAGCAATCTTATTCCTAGGCGCACCTTCTATAAGCCAAGTCCCACAGATGCGCCTAAATTACTCCGAGTTCCAAGACAGGTAAGGGATTATGTATTGTCTAAAATCCCACAGGAAGAGAAGAATCAAATCTTCAGCGCAGCTTCGGAATCTTTATTCGGCGGAAAGTGGTATGAGGGGAAAATCAATCTCAGAAGATCCATTATTACAGCCTATCGGCAAAGTTCTATCGCGGGTCCTGGTAATGAATTGCTGGTCGCGCAATACTTACTTCAAACCGCACTTGCAAGTGGCAGAGCAGACCGCATTGAACGATTTGCAAGATTAGCAGTTGGATATTGCAGTGAATTGGTAGCTCAGGGCAGATTTCGAGATTCTGTGATCGCAGCGGGAATTGTAGCGGAAATGATTGAGGGCCGTGGAGATCCTAGAAACTGGATCAGATCTGCTTACAATTATGCTTATTCTCTCAGGATGACTGGTCAGCATACAGAAGCTCTATCCCAGTACGAAGCGGTTCTGAAACAGAGTGTAAATGAATCCAACGAATTTAAGTCCGACCTATTTTTGCATATGGCTTGGTGTCATGAATCTTATCCTGATAAGGCTTCTTGTATTCTCTACGCAAATAAGGCTATCGATTTAACGGAAAAAGAGTCTGGAATTTGGTTTCAAGGCCATGCGTTAATTGCAGAACAAACCAAATCTGGATCCGAACTAGAAAGTCTCCTTGCGCAACTGGCAGAGAGAGCAAAAAACCTCAAGCACACAATGGCCTCCAATAATATTTATCTAAATCTTTCCAAAATCAGCAAATCCAAGAAAACTTCACTAATGTATTTGGATATTGTTCTTTCGTCTGCTAAGGACATGTACAATAGAAGTCGAGCTATTTCACGGAAAGCGGAGCTATTGCGTGTGTCAGGGAGGATAATGGAGTTGACTCCGGATGAACAAGGAGCCCTTTGCCAAGCGTATGAATACAGCTACGGGCAGCGCATACATCACCTATTAGATTCTTGTCACGAATCGCTTTGGGAACTTTGCCGTAAGGCAAATATTTGGGTAAGCCTATTTCGACTATATCGTTACACATCTTTTGTATGGGCTTTAACGGGTCGCACAAAAAGCGACAAACAATACAAGGATCAACTCCTTGAAATTAGAGATAGTTCGTCTGAATACAAACGGGAGTTTGTTGAGGTTGAAGTATTGTATCTCGAAAATCGCATTATTAGTGAAGATGAAATCGACTGTGTAAGTTTAAACTAACTGAGACTACTGTATCTGAGGGACGTTTTCCGACTATAACATTTTGCCTCCTGTCCACCGGTTCAACTCACTCTCCTGTCCCAGCCACCAAGCTTGCCCTTCGACTTCGCTCAGGACCTTGCGGCCCGCGCATGCCATGACCAGGTCCCGGAGGTCCCGGGCTAGCGGTTCGGTTTGGATGGGAAGAGGTGATTAAACGCGGAGGCGCGGAGAGCGCGGAGGATGGAATGGGTGCGGGGGTGTTCATGCTCGTGGAAGTGGGCGTCTGGGTGGTTCCGGATACTCTTCGTAGGCTTTAGCCTTCCGGTGGTCGGCCTTGGGCGGGCTGAATCCAGGACGTGACGCATAGATCTTCAAATCCGCCTGCCAGTTTGTGCCGACAGGCGTGGTGCCGCCGCCGACCGTGCCCTTCATCCAGGCGGATGCCTCCCGGGTGTGCCACCATTCGTCCGCCTTTTCCGGCGTGACGCCGATGCCGGGAGCGGCATTCTTCGCATCAGCCAGGCTGGGACGCCGGATTCCAACTCCCCCTTTATTTTTTTCTCTATCTGTACTCTGGCTTCTGGTATCTGGATTGCCATTGGGGGGGCTATTAGGGTCGTTGATGGGCTGGCCATTGGGTGGGCTATTATCCTCCCTATTGCCCCACCGTTTAGCTGCGCCGCGTTTCCCTGCATCCACAAGGGTGTGCTTTTCGGCCACGGCTTTTCCCCAGTCTCTGACTATGCGGCGACAGGTGACTGTCACGCGCTCGCCATCGTCGGACCACTCTACCAGCCCGACACAACATTCCTCGATCTCGTCAATGATGCTCTTGGTGGTCTGCTCGCTCGCATGGAGCAGACGGGCCATTGCTTGCAGGCGCAGGCCCAGCACACCGCGCCGGGACGGGTGCCACATGCTGCAGAGCATGCGCATCCACCCGCCCTGCGCCGAGAGGGAGAGGATTTCAGTGTCGCGGAGATGATCCGCCGGGAAAAACTGCATGAAGGGAAGTTCAGCCATGAGGCGGGGGGGGGGTTATTGGGGAAGAGGAAGAGGTGATTTACCGCAAAGCCGCAGAGAGCGCAGAGGGGGCGCAGAGATAGAGTTTTTCGGGGGGGTGAAGAGGGGGACAACCGCGCGAAGCAAGATAGCCGAGCACCCTATCCTGAATAACGAGGCAACAATGTCCCCCCTCCTTATGGGCTCAGGTCGGCCGGCATGGCCAAGTGGGTGTGATGGTGATTGTGGTGTGCATTTCTTGTGTAATTCCGCTTCTGCTTGCTGCTTTTGCTTGCTGCTTGCATCATTGCGGTGGAAATTATTTCTACTGACAAGAAAAATGTCTAAAAGTGGATTGTTTTTACCCAAATAATACCCACCCCTTTGCACGGATATCCAAAAAGAGGCTTCCCCCTTATGTATTTTCACCGCGTATCTGGGGTCAGTCCCCGCACTGTAACATTATTCCTCCGGTCAATCGGTTCCACCTAGCCTAGCACTCCATCATGAATAACGAGGCAACGGTGTCACGACTCCATATTTCATCCCTCTTCACCCCCCCAAAAAAAATTGCCTGCGGCTATGCCAGTCAGGGCTTGCAGATCTTTTGGCAATCCCTTCGACGGGCTTAGGACCTAATAGCCAGTTTAGGACGCCCTTTCAGGGCTGGATTCATTGCGATGCATATTTCCCAGGGCGTTGCCCTGTCCAGGGTAGCCGATTCTCGGCAACCCTTCGCTATGTTACGCAACCCCCTTGGGGTTGGAAATCCATCACACGAAACCCAAGATAGCCGAGCACTCTAGCTTGAATAACCAGGCAAATAGCTACTTGGTGACGGACCGGACCTGCTGGGTGGCAGTGCGCCGCATGGTGCAGCGGTGTGGCGCTTCGCTTCCCACCGCACTCCATGCAATCGCAATGCATAAACTGATCGCCAAGATTTAACTTTTTCCGCACGGACTATTGGCAAACGGTCTAAACGAAAAAGCAGCTGTCCGGAAATTCCGAACAACTGCTATCGATGGCAAATCTTACGGCCCCAGCGCTAGAATCTGGAGCCATCAAATATTTCTCAGGGACGGCGACGGCGCATGAAGCCGAGCAGAACCAGACCGGTGAGGAGTGAACCGGAAGCAAGCGAAGGTTCAGGAGCGCCAAGGCCCGCGATTTTGGCGACGTTGGCCTTGCCGATGTCGATCGCGAAAACCACATCATTGTAATCCCGGTCGCCTCCGCCCTTCAAGTCCTCGAAGCTAAGAAGCAAGTAAGGGGATCCCTTGGTCGCCGTAGCCACCACATGATTAAGGCCATCTTGGTTCAAGCTAGACTTGGTGGAGAAGAAATCATTGCCGCCCACTGCACCATTGGCGATCAGGAAGAAATCCAAGGCGGTTCCTGCTTTGAGTGTGCCGAGGTTCACGAAATCGCCCGGAGCCAAGGGCTCGCTGGACGAACGGACACCCGACCCACTGCCACCGTAGCCCACCGAACTGGAAACATTGGGAAAGATCAAGGCAGCGTCCTTGCTGAGGGGGCTGCCGCCGGTGGTGGAAATGCCCAGAGTGTTCTGGTAGCCGGCTCCTTCACTCACGAAATAAACCCGGGCGTCGGTGGTTGTGCCGAGCACCATTTTGGAAACATCCAACGACATGGCCGCGATTTGGCTAGGCGAATGGTATTGCCCCTCGGGGAGCGTCGTTTTGATCGTGTCGAGCATTCCAGGAAGCACGGAGGTCTGAAACGCCTTGGATGCGGCATCCGAACCTGCGACCTGCACCGGCGCGACAATATTGAGATCATACGGACGAGCCGCAGATTGGACCGGGCTGGTTTGGGATGTAGCTACCTGACTGGAGTTGTCCTTATTGGAGCTCGATTGGTTCGAGTTGTCCTGACTGGAACTCGACTGACTGGAGTTGTCCTTACTGGAGTTCGATTGGCTGGAGTTATCCTGATTGGAACTCGATTGACTGGAGTTGTCCTTATTGGAGCTCGATTGGTTCGAGTTGTCCTTATTGGAGCTCGATTGGTTCGAGTTGTCCTGATTGGAACTCGATTGACTGGAGTTGTCCTTACTGGAACTCGATTGGTTCGAGTTGTCCTGATTGGAGCTCGACTGACTGGAGTTATCCTTACTGGAACTCGATTGGCTCGAGCTATCCTGATTGGAGCTCGACTGACTGGAGTTGTCTGCTGAGGCAAAGCCCAGAATCGACAAACTAAAACAAACCAAGGGTGTAACGACTGATTTCTTTTTCATTGGGGGATTTTACGTTATCTCCTCGGGGGGGGATGGGTGATCACGTATTCTCTCGGAGGGGGAGATCGACTCGGAGCGGGTCCGCGTCAAATAAAAAAATGAAAATAATTTCGTAATCTAGGGAAAACAGGGTCAGGAAAGGGACTTCCAGGTCTCTGAGGTCCCGATATTTCACCTCTGGCCCCCTGCCCCAGCCGCCTAATCTGATCCAATGGATCACCTTGAGCCAAATCCTGAGCGAGGTCGAGGGGGTCGAAGCGCGAAGTCCAGGGTCTTGTCGAAAGTTGCTCTTTTGGCCGTAATCTCTCATGTGTTTCATCCGTATATCCTGATTCACCATGGAAAAATCCACTCTTCGAAGCGCGCTGATCCTGAGCGTCCTGTCAGCAACTTTGACGCTCTCCGCCACGCAGGCCACAGCCCAACCGCCCCAACCGGGTCAACAGGCCCCGCCTGCCGATCCGGCGCTCAAAGAGGCGGAGAACCGGGCCATCGACGAGCAGTATGAAAAATGGAAAACCACCCTCACGCCCAAACAACTCCAATGGGAGGAAGTGCTGGCCGCCAATCTAGGCCCAAACTATTTACCACCCCGCAAAAGAAACAAGGCCAAGGGGATACCGGAAGCCTGGGACTATGTGGAGGATGATCCCAAACTGCCGCGCGTGCTGCTCATAGGAGACTCCATCTCACGCGGCTACACGCTACCGGTGCGCGCCGCACTGGCGGGCAAGGTCAATGTCCATCGCGCGCCAGAGAATTGCGGGCCGTCAGCTAACGGAGTCAAAAAACTCCCTGTCTATCTGGGCGATGGCAAATGGGATGTGATCCACTTCAACTTCGGCATCCATGACCGCAATACCGACGCGGCCGTTTACGCGGCCAATCTCGAGCAAATCATCACCCAACTCGAAAAGACCGGAGCCAAGCTGATCTGGGCGCGCACCACCCCGGTCTTAACACCGACCAACGCGGAGGCTTACACCCCGGAACTATGCGCCCAAGTGAATCAAATAGCCGACGGCGTCATGCAGCGCCACCACATTCCCGAGGACGATCTCTGCTCCCTGATCGAACCGCGTTTGGCGGAACTGCAGATACCCAATAATGTACATTTCAAGGAAGAAGGCTACAAACTGTTAGCCGGACAGATAGCCGCGCAAATCCTGGCCAGTGTGGGCGGGCCCAAAACCGCCGCCACCCCGGCGGGGCTGCCGTTCATCTTCTGGCACTCCCAGCCGGTTAGATCCGCCGAGACACTGATGCTAGCCGGAGCCAACTTCACCCCAGAGAGCGTGATCGAGGCATGCCGCCTGAGCGACAAGGATCCGGGCAATCCAACGGCTTTTAACCCGCAGGAAGCCAGCTTGCAGTGGGAACCTCTAACAACAAAGCAAATGACCCCGCAACTGGCACAAGCCAGCATGCCCGCAAGCGCCGAGGGAGTCTACGCCTGCCGGGTGCGCGCCGGCACGCTGGCCGGTACAGCGCGGCGGGTCAACGCACCGGACGCGTGGTTCGCCCAAGGCGATCAGGGCGAAACCGCCAGTCCCGGCGGTTGGATAGGGGTTTTCGGCACTTGCCTCGCTTGGCAGAATGCCCCGGCTACGGCAGGGCCTCAAACTGGCACCTCCAAACCTGCGGCACCCGTCGTCCGTGCCGCTGCCCCCCTGCCCCGCCTGGCCTTGGTCGCGGCAGGCAAGGTGGTCAAGTCCTTGGCCGCGCGACCTGCCGATGGCACGCGCTTCGGGCAGTTCTTCGATCTGCCGGGCGACATCCCTGCGGGAACCTATGATCTCTTTGTCCACAACGGTCGTGGCGGCCCCCAAGGCTGGTCACCGCTAGACGACTACTGCAACGCGGAACATATCACGACAATCACCATCGCAGCGCGCCCCGAGTGGCCGCGAACCCGTGTGAATGTTATGAAATTCTCAGGTGCCGACGACGCACGCTTTGCCGCAGCGATAGAAAGCGTAAAAAATGGCGGGGTGATCTACGTGCCTGCCGGGACCTACAAGCTAACCAAAGCGCTGCTGCTGCCCAACCAATGCCTGCTGCGAGGGGCCGGGATGGGGCAGACCCGGATCGAGTGGACGGCAAATCCGTTAGACAACAAGGGCAATCTGGCATCCTTGGTCAGCGGCGCGGAATTGAAAGGCAGCAATGACCCGTTCAACCGCCGGGCCAGTTTTTCCATCGAGGATTTGTCACTGCAGGCTAGCGTCACCTTCACCGGACAGGTGATCAGCAGGGAAGGAACCAGAGAACCCGCCCATTTCAGCCGGGTGACCGTCAAGGTCCCTTTTCCGCAGGATGCCAAGGGGGACAATGCGCAGGTGCTGGCCATCGCGCTCACCAACACGCGTAATCTGGTCATCACCGGGTGCGAGCTGGACGCGCGCAATGGCCTCAACACCAACAGGGAAGTATCTTACCTGCGCTGCACCGATAACCATTTTTATTGGCGCAATCTGTATCTCTACCTGATGCGTGACGCCGACAATATCATCGTCACTCATAACCGCTTCACCATGGTGGGGACATGGGCAGGCAACGGCTTCACCGAGGCGATGAATGCCAATCCGGGATTCGGATATGCCGCCTATGATCAAAGCAACACACGCGGCCTCTACTATGCCCACAACCTCAGTGACCGCACGGAAAAAGATACTCCCCACAGATCCATAGGCATCACTTTCGACCAATCCGGCCCCGCATACTTCGGCCAAGTGCGCGCAGTCAACGGCACCAAGCTCACTCTAGCCGGGCAGACCAATCCGGCTGATAGATACAATCACCCGCCGTGCCATCCGGGCTCCAACGTCCGTATCGTCTCGGGCCGGGGGGCTGGCCAGTGGCGCGTCCTCTTGAGCAAGCAGACAACCAGCGTCTCCGAGTTAGAAATCGACCGGCCATGGGAGGTCGAGCCAGACACGTCTTCGTGGATCGCCGTTTCCTATGTTCACGGCAAGGCACTGTTCGTAGGCAACCGCTTTGCGAATGAAGCCCTGCTGCAAACATATTTCAGCAGTGATGATGTGATCTTCGCCGACAACATTCTCGGCGTCCCGGGCAAACCGGTGGAGATGCCGGTATGGGCAGAGGGCGGCCTCAACGCATGGCACTACCAAGTGCTGGACAACATGGTGACGGAATTGGGTCTGGGAACGGGCACCGTCATCACCAAGAACCAGCACCACGAGGACTACGCCGGAGATGTCACGGGGACTCAAATCTATCGAAACAACCGCGCCACCAAGGCCGAGGCAAAATTTTCGATTGAAGTGCCGGATCGCTGCCTCGGTTACCTGATCGAGGGCAACCAGGGCCTCTCCGAAATCAAGCCGGGCAAAGCCGGTGACGGGTTGGGCCTGCTGCACAATAACACCGACCTCAAGGGAAAACCCATACTAACAGGAGAGCGTAAGAAGTAAGTCATTTGTAAGACTTTGACAGGCAATGGGCGTCCTTTCGTGAAATCGGGCAGTTTTACCACAACCGCGCGAAGCAAGATAGCCGAGCACTCTATTCTGAATAACGAGGCAAAGACACTGAGCGCCACTGATTCCACTGAGAACGTGGAGCGAGCGTTAGCGAGCATGGAAAAACAGGCGCAGCCGTAACTCGCATAACCGTAGGCAATCCCGAAAAATCAGTTCTCTCAGTGGTGCGCAGTGTTTCAGTGGTTATACTGATTGCCAAAAATAATTGCCGAAACGGGATAGTTGGGGTTTGGAATACTTGCCGCTGTGCGGGTAAAAAGAATTCCGATTCCGGCGCTTACCGCAGGCCCTGAGCGAAGTTGAAAGGGTCGAAGGGCACATGTCCTAGAACTCATGGCCGAGTGGCATCGGGGGGGATGATCCTTCTTACTCCTTGCAAAACCAGACAGCGCCTCCCTAGTGTCCGCAGTCATCGAACCGTGCCCATGGCTTCATTCTGCGGGATCGGCACGGGGCCTGCTACCTCACCCTCTGAAATTTTCATCACCCTATGAGTCTGTTCCGCAAAAAATCGATCGAACAAATCGTCGAATCCGCCGCAGTGGGCGAAGGCGATGCCTCCCCCACCCTCAAGCGCACGCTCGGTGCGTGGCAGTTGATCCTGCTGGGAATAGGTGTGGTGATAGGCGCGGGCTTGTTTTCCCTGACAGGGAAAGTGGCGGCAGATAACGCGGGACCAGGCGTGGTGTTTTCCTTTGTGATCAGCGGCGCGGCCTGCGCTCTGGCGGGTTTGTGTTATGCGGAGTTCGCCTCCTCGGTGCCGGTGGCGGGCAGCGCGTATTCCTATTCCTACGCCACCATGGGTGAGTTGCTGGCATGGATCATCGGCTGGGACCTGGTCATGGAATATGCCATTGGCGCGGGCACCGTGGCGGTGAGTTGGTCGGCGTATTTCGTGAAATTCTGCAAACAACTCGGCTTCGATTTCCCCATTCAATTCGCATTGTCCCCATTCAAGGAGGAGATCCTGCCAAACGGCCAGCACATCCACGGCATCGCCAATCTGCCGGCCGCACTGATCGTGGTGCTGATGTCGCTGCTGTTGATCCGTGGCACGCGGGAAAGCGCATGGTTCAATGCGGTGATGGTGATCCTGAAGGTGACTATCGTCTTGCTGGTGATCTGCATCGGATGGGCCTTTATGAAACCGGGCAATCACATGCCGATGGTTCCGCCTAACACCGGGGAGTTGGGCATCTTCGGATGGAGCGGGGTGTTCCGCGGCGCGGGGCTGATCTTCTTCGCCTACATCGGCTTCGATGCGGTATCCACCGCCGCGCAGGAGGCGAAAAACCCACAGCGCGACCTGCCCATAGGCATTCTCGGATCGCTCTTCATCTGCACGATCCTCTACATCCTGTTCTCGTGGGTCATCACGGGGCTGGCACACTACACTGAGTTCCACGGTGTGGTGGACAAACTCGCACCAGTAGCCACTGCGCTGGGCCATCTGCCTGTGCAATTCCGCTGGCTGCAACAACTCATCGTCCCGGCGATTCTGGCAGGTTTTTCATCGGTCATCATGGTGCTGCTGATGGGTCAGAGCCGCGTGTTCATCACCATGTCCCAGGACGGTCTGCTGCCCAAGCTGTTCTCCGACATCCATCCGGTCCGCCACACGCCGTGGAAATCCAACGCGTTGTTTGCCGTGGTGGTGGGCACGGCCGTGGCCATCCTCCCGGGCGACCTCTTCGGGGAAATGTGCAGCATCGGCACGTTGCTGGCCTTTGTGTTAGTATGTGTGGGCGTGATCGTGCTGCGTTACACCAATCCCGACCTGCCACGCAAATTCCGCTGCCCGTGGGTGCCCGTCGTCCCCGTGCTCGGAGCCCTGAGCTGCCTCGGCATGATGCGCTTCCTGCCCACCGACACCTGGTGGCGGCTGCTGATCTGGATGGCCATAGGGCTGGTCATCTATTTCGGCTACAGCCGCAGCCACAGCAAGCTGAGGAAAGATCCCTAGCGGATATAGGCGGCGGGAAGAATTCCCGCGCCACAGTGGCCCGGGCATTCTGCCCGGAGCCAAACCAGTTCACTATTCTAAGCTCCCCTCTTCCTCTGCGCCCCCTTGTGCCCTCCGCGGCTTTGCGGTTAGTCCCCTCTTTCTTCCCCATCACGTGGCATGCTGGATCGCCTCGCAGACCGCCGGGAAGAGCTGGCGCTTACGACTAACAACCCCGGGAGCATGGAACAATGACTCGTCCCTCCGCTCAAATGGGAGTCCTGCGAGAATCCCCATAGGCCCTACTGCAAGTATCATGCTGTGGAGCAACCTCACATCGGTGATAGCCAGCAAGGTGAGATCATAATTACGATCCGCATGGAGCTTGCGCAAAGCATTCTCCAGCTCTTCGCGGCGCGCCTCAAATCCGACAAGGTCGCGTTCCTCAACCTGGGAGATACTCACTGTCATGCCTTGTTCGGTGAACTCCTTGCGGTCTGCATTGATAATTTCCTCCGGCGTGCCATGCGCGATCAGGGAGCCGATGGCAAAAAACTCCTCTGCGAAGAGCTTGGGATCCACATCGGCAATTCCACCAAGCCACTCTAGCATTTCGTGGTCCAAATGACTTGTGGTGGGTGATGTCAGGCAGAGCGTGTCCGAAACGATGCCCGCGCAGAGGCACAACGCCGCTGCCGGGGATGGTTGCAGAGCACGATAGAAGAACTTGCGCCCCACCAAGGTACACGTGGAGCCAACCGGCTCGTTAAGGTAACGGATCGGCTCTCGCGACACAAGATCTCCGGCCAAGCGGTGGTGGTCGATGACTTCGGTGACTTCCGCCTCCTCCACACCGTTAACGGCCTGGGCGTATTCATTGTGATCCACCAGTGCGAGCCGCGTGCGTGGAGGATCAACAAGGTCGGATTTTGATAGAATTCCGATCATTTTCCCGCTCGCCGGGTCCATTACCGGAAACAGATCCTGAGAAGAGTTGGCAAGGCGTTTACGCAAGCGCGAAACCGGCTCGCCGGGAAGAATGGTCTCGAACTTCGTTTCCATCACGTGACGCACGGTCCGCGAGCAGCGCATCAGGGTGGACGCACTGGCCGTGTCTTGGGCACAGACAAGCACAATAACTCCCTTGGCCTTGGCCAGAAGGCGTATTCCTTGGGAAACTGGATTGCCACCAGTGACTAGCAGAGCGCGGGCACCATTATCAATCGCGTAACGCTGGATGATGGGACGGTCACCGCAAATCACGAGGAACTGCCCGACATTGCCCTCCTTGGCAGCCTGCTTGAGACGTTGGTCCACCGAGGTTTGCGAGGAAGCGCCGACTAGCAGGATTAAATCCTCCTCCCGCTCGGGCAGCGGACCATTGGTCCCCAGGCTTTCGGCTTGCAGAGTCTCCGCCAGATGAGCCAGCGAGGCGTGTACCGTCCGCACGCTGAGTCCCACGGTGTCGGCGGGCAGCAGGAGCTTGAGCAGATCAAAGTAACGCAGGATACCGCAAAGGTTCCCCTGCTCATCCTCCACCGGTAGGCAGCGGATATGAGCATTGAGCATCAGCTGGTATGCCGTTAGAAACGTGTCGAGCACCGTCACCTTGATGACGTTACGGTGACTGATCATCCCGGCACTGGTTCGGACATCTGTGATCAGGGCAGGCGCATCCAGTCCGGCACGCTCCAGCACCCACTTGGTGCGCTGGGAAATCTCACCGCATCGCGCGGCGACAGCCTGCGGCTCCTCCCCCGACATGCGCAGCAGCTCGGCGTAACCGATCGCCGAACAAATCGCATCTGTGTCAGGATTCTTATGGCCGATGACGTAGAATGGGAGCATGGGGGTTTTTAGTTAAAAGTAATTTGTTATAAGCTAAAAGTGGGTCGTTCCGGCTATTCCTAATAACTTATAACGATGCATCCATAACATCAGCTTCACATCCGCTCAGGGCAGCGGATGCCCAGCAGCCCAAGACCGGTGGTAAGGATAGAGGCAGTGAGCTCGCAGAGGGCGAGACGGCTTGAACGCGAAGGCTCGTCGGATTTAAGAACCGGACAGGCCTCGAAGAATGAGTGGAAGGCGCGGGCCAACTCCAACAAATAGTTCGCCAGAAGGTTCGGGCGGAAGTCCTCAAGGATGAGTGGCAGCAACTCGCCAAAGCGGGCGTGCAGGCGGGCGAGGTGAATTTCCGCCTCGTCCTTGAGCACAATCTCACAGGCAGTGGCGTCGAACGGGGCATCAAGCTTGCGGAAAATCGAACGGATGCGCACCGTCGAATATTGCAGATAGGGCGCGGTGTCACCTTGCAAGGCAAGCATGCGGTCCCAGGCGAAGACATAGTCGGTGAGGCGGTTTTGCGAGAGCTCCGCGAATTTCACCGCACCTATACCGACGATTTTCGCGATCTCCGCAGCTTCATCGCCCTGCAGGTCCGGGCTTTTCTCGGCGATGATCTTGGCTGCACGATCAACAGCTTCATCCAACACATCGGTAAGCTGTACATTGTCACCGGAGCGGGTTTTCATCAGCTTGCGGTCCTCTCCAAGAATGGAGCCGAAGGCAACATGCTGGAAATCCCCGGTTTTTCCCCAACGGGCGGCGGCATCAAAGAGTTGACGGAAATGAAGCTGCTGGGGCACCCCGACCACATACCAAATCCGGGCGGCCTTCCACTCGTCGATGCGGTATTGGATAGTGGCTAGATCGGTAGTGGCATAGAGGAATCCACCATCGGCCTTGCGGATGATGGCCGGATTATCATCCCAACCCTCCTCGCGGTGAACCTTGAATGGATCGTCCTCAAGTTTTTTCGTGCCGTCCGAAAATATGCAAACCGCTCCGTTGCTCTCGCGGGCGATACCTTTCGCTAGAAACTCGTCCACCAAACCTGCGAGGCGGTCGTTGTAATAACTTTCACCCAGCCAGTAATCGAAACGGACATCCAGAATGTCATAGATTTTCAGCAGGCCGCGTTTTGAGACTTCTATGCACTGCTGCCAGATTTCCAGATTTTCAGGATCACCAGCCTGGAGCTTGACGAGCTCGTTCTTGCAGGTTTCTAGCACCGCAGGGTCCGCCTTGGTGGCGACATTCACATCCCGATAGACGCGCAGCAACTCAGGAATGGGGTCACTATCCAACGCGGCCTGGTCCAACAACGTTTTCCACCCATAAAGGATCATGCCGAACTGGGTACCCCAGTCTCCAATGTGATTGTCCGCGATGACTGAAAACCCCAGGAAGCGGGCAATGCGGCAGAGAGAATCTCCTATGATCGTGGAGCGGATGTGACCAACGTGCATGGGCTTGGCCACGTTAGGCGCAGAGAAATCAACGACCACTGTTTTACCCTGTCCGATGTCGGGCACACCGAGTCTCGGATCGCGCAACAGCACGGCGGCATGTGCGGCATAGGCTTGCGGAAGGATGCGGAAATTGATGAATCCAGGGCCGGCGATGTCAGCGGTGGCTAGCCCGTCGAGTTCGAGGTGGCTGATGATTTCCTGGGCTAGAGCGCGGGGGTTGGTCTTGCGCTGTTTCGCCAGCACCATGGCGGCGTTCGTCTGATAGTCACCAAAGCGCAAGTCTGCGGCGGCAGTGACAGCGGCGGAAGCGGACTCTCCCAGTGTGATTGCCAGAGCAGATGCAAGACGGGATTCGAGTTGTTGAAGAATCGTCATGGAAGATGGTAGAGGTTCCGGAAATGGTCAGATCCCGGGTGCAGTCTTGCGCGATGGCTTCGAATCGAGAATCGCAAGGACTTCCTCGCAGGTCTCGGCTGCGGTGAGCTCAAGACGGATCGTGGCGCTGGAGAAGAGCTTGGCGATCGCTGAGAGCGTGCGCAGATGGAGTTGGTAATTCTGCTGGGGGACAATGAACAAGACGATGAGATGAACTGGCGCATGATCCACCGCCTCGAAATTGATACCTGCCTTCGACCGACCGAAGATGGCGACCACCTGTTCGATTTTATTCGAAAACGCGTGGGGGATGGCCACTCCTGAGCCAATGCCGGTACTCACCAATTCCTCGCGGGCTTTAAGCGCATCCAGTATCTTCGGTCGCAGTTCACTAGCTAGCTTCTGGCACTCCGTTAACTGGTCTACCAGCTCGACGATGGCAGGCCAATGCTCCCCCGCCTTCATATCGAGGATGATTTGATCAGCACTGAGCAATTTCGCCAGCTTCATATAGAAAGTGAAACCCTACCCCGCAAAAACCTGCGGTGGGGGGGGGCGAGTGGTTACTACCACATCGCGCTGTTGGCAAGTCGATTCCCACATTCAGGAAAACGGAACCCCACAGGAAACCGATGTGATGCCTGAGCTCAGGCTATGGCGCAGGCGTTCCACCTCACGCTTGACTACGCCAGCCGCGAGTCGGGCGTCTTCCAAGGTATTGAGAATAGAGAAGCTGAACCGTAAGCTGCTGCGGCCACGGCTGCCATCGAGCCCCATAGCCAGTTGCACGTGCGATGGGCGGATTTTCCCGGCCATGCAGGCAGAGCCGGCAGAACATTCGAGGCCCGCTTGGTCAAGCAACTGGATCAACTCCACCGCCTCACAACCCTCAAAGGAGAGGTGACTCGTATTAGGCAAACGCATGGCTGGATTCCCGTTGATGGCCACTCCTGGCAGCTCTGCAAGCAGGGTGTTTTCAAACAAATCCCGCATCAACCTCAGAGAAGAATACTCACCCGCACGGCGTTGCATGGCAGCTGCGGCAGCGCCCATACCGACAATCCCCGGCGTGTTCTCGGTGCCGCCACGACGACCACTCTCCTGGGAACCACCTTTCTGAAAAGGGAAAAACCGGATCCCGCGGCGGACGTACAGCGCGCCCACCGCCTTCGGTCCATGGAACTTGTGTGCCGCTAGCGAAAGGAAATCCACACCGATCCGGCGCACGTTGAGTTCAATTTTCCCGGCAGCCTGCACGGCATCCGAATGGACGGGCAGCCCGCGCTCATGTGCCATGGTGCAGACTTCCTGCAAGGGCTGGATGACGCCAGTCTCATTATTGGCGGTCATCACTGAAATCATCGCCGCGCTTGGCAATAGCGCGTCAAATCGGTCAAGGTCCAGCCGTCCATCTAATAAAACAGGCGCGTATTTCACCGGACGTGACAGGGACTCCGCGCAGCGCAGGACGGCCGAGTGCTCAATGGAGGAAACCAGCGCCACGCCGGGACCTACGAGTTGGTCGAGCGACTCTAAGGCAGTATTGACGCTCTCAGTGCCGCCACCCGTGAAGATGAGCTCATCCGGCTCCGCCCCGATCCACTCCGCCACCTGGGCACGGGCATGCTCTATGGCCGCGCGCGCCGCACGCGCCGACGCATAAGCTCCCGAGGGATTCGCATGCCCGTCACGCAGCCACGGCAACATCGCATCCAAGACCTCTGGCAACATGGCCGTGCCAGCGTTCGCGTCCAAGTGAATCATGCCGCAAACATCTGGCAAACCGACCGAATTTCAATGCCGAATTCCCGGGGTGCTCCAGATTACACAGGCGGCCAAAAGAGCAGCCAAGTCCTGAGCCGTAGATCCCGAGCTGAAAGTGCTGAGCAGAGTCGAAGGGCATGTCAATGGCCGCCAGTGCCATGCGCGGCAGCACCACAGACACCATAGTGGCCGAATCTCAATCATCGTAGTGCCCCCTAGCCTGTGCTATGACCAGACAGTCACCCGAGACTTGGTAGATCAAGCGGTGTTCCTGATCAATACGCTTCGACCACCAGCCAATCAGATCTCCTCTCAAGGGCTCTGGCTTGCCTGTGCCGCCATAAGGATCGCGCCGTGTCTCTTCGATCAAGCGGAGCACGCGTTTGGCGAGTTTCGGATTCGTCTGCACCCAATATTGCAGATCCTCGAAAGCCTGCGATTTAAATTCCAAGCGCATGCTTTACATCCTCAATCGATGCAAAAACGAGGTGCTTTGGAGTAGGGCTTGAAATCGCTTTTCTGAGGCGCTTGGCGTTCGTTGGCGAGTGCAGCAGCCGGGCCGTTGTGTCATCCGCGTCCTCTTGCTTATTCTTCGGCGTGTTCAGCGTCTTGGCCAAGATGAAATCCTTGATGGTCATCCCCGCATAGGTGGCCAAGGTCTTGATCTGACGATGCTGCTCCGGATCAATTTCAATGGTAAGTCTGTTCACACCGTCAAAATTGTCAACTTTGTCAATATTGTCAACCCGGAATCTCAGCACGCCGCACCACCGATATGGCCGGGGGGCCTCATCAATCAACAATCTATTCCCCCTCTTCCCGTCCCTCTTCCCATCCCTCTTCCCGTCCCCAACAGGGATATTTCACTTTGCCCGTGGTTGTCACGCATTGCCTACCCTGGGATCTCTTCGAAGGGCCAAAGGCCCGCCCTATAACAGCCTAGGGCAACGCCCTAGGAATCCAAGTTACAATCAAATCAGCCCTGATAGGGCGGCCTAACCACAGCCATGGCTCCCGCACCCACTCCCCAACCGGAACACGTGGTAACCGCTCCTGCCTCCTCATATCGTTATGGTCTCACCATGCTCGGCCATCATCCATCCTCAATCTCATGTCAATGTCTGTTAATTGGGACCCCGGAGAGAGAATTCACTCTTCAAGGGCCCTTTCGCGCGTTAATGCCTTCATCATGGATGAAATGGACTTTGGGCGCTTCTGAGAAGTTCTCATCCATCCCTCGAATCCCCTACGTAATACCTTCATACCAAACTCAGTCAGATCTGACGACCACAAGACAAAGTCACTAGAGATTTCACCCTTAGAGTCAAGGAGCTTTCGGGTCGTGAGAGCGTTTGTTTCCAAAAAAAGCACCAAAGACCGTAACCGCTCAATATTGTTTTCGTCAGTTGAATAAATTATACCAGCGCGAGAACCTGAAAAAACGCATCGAAATTCTTAATTCGTGCGGGAACCGACACGTACACGCAGTCGGAGAACATCCGAACAGAAAGCTTGTCCTCCTCCCAAGACCATCCGGACTCAATTTTCTCTTTCGCGTGTTCGAGAGCTTCTGTGAGGTTCATGATCGTGGTTACAGCCTTGTCGGATTCGCTCGCGCGATCAATTAGCGCGGAGAATCCGAGGATGTCTAAGAATGCAACGAATGAAGGTGTGTATGAAATCTCGGAGCTCATCGGTAGAACTTTTCTTTACAGAACGACTCACTCTGCCGCAGCGCGGCCGGGAGTCTTATGGTTTGCGTTTGTGGGGTTGGTGACCGGCGGCAGCGAAGTATTGTTAGCCTCCAATATTTATGTCTGAGAGTATCTTTCCTGAAGAATCGTAATTAAAAACATGGTTCTCGATTACATATCCTCCGAATGAGTTCTTCGCCCGGTATTTGTGCCGGACCGAGAATGTCCCATCATTTAGCTTCCGAACATTGCTCCACTCGATGCTCTCGTAAGAATTGGGATCCTTCAGGCTCTTCTTAAGATTTTCCTTCACGTGATACACAGAGCCATCCCAAGCACTATTCTGGAGTAAAACGTCGTCGCTCGATATCGAAGATGATCGTGGACTTGATGACCCTCCGCCTCCGCTAATCGCTAACACAAAAATAACGAGGAAGGGCAAAATGATTATTGCGGCGAGACATCCACAAGCGCCGATTCCTCGCTTTGCACCACAACCTGGGCAGGCCTTGGCAGTCTTACTGACGGCCGTGCCGCATTCTTTACATCTGGTGAGTGCCATTTTTTCTCTGGGCGAAGATTGTTATTGAGCGACTTGCGGCAATTGCTCTGGCTAGGCAGAGACTGAGCAGGTCGCAGATTGATTGGGGGGACAGTTTCATGACTATTTGGCTGGATGGGCCGCTTCAAACTTGGCCTGCCACTCAGTGGCAAGTCGCTGGCCCTCGGCACGCTGGGCGGGTGACAGGCGGAGTTCGTTATTAAATGCATTTTTCTTTGCCGCCTCATTACCTTGAGCCGCTGCTAGAAGAGCCCATTTGTAGCCCTCAACTTCATTTTTCACCACTCCATCGCCGTTCCAATATAAGGCACCGAGGTTTAATTGGGCACCAGCATGTCCTTGATCAGCCGCCTTACGATACCACTTCACGGCCTCGGAATCATTTTTTACCACGCCTTGACCTATGGTGTAGCAAGCCCCGAAGGAATTTTGGGCATCGACATTCCCTTGCTCAGCAGCTTTGCGATACCACTTGATAGCCTCTGAATCATCTTTCACCACGCCTTGGCCCATGGCGTAGCAAACCCCGAGTTTGCATTTGGCATCGGCATTGCCTTGCTGAGCTGCTTTCCGATATTCTTCAATTTTTCGCGCTGATGGAACATCCTTCGCAAATACCTGAAACCCACATAGGAAAAGCATGATTGAGACAATGAACAGAACATACTGGGTGGGGGCTTTCATCGATTCCATATGTCAATGTGAAATTCTTGTTTCCCGCTCGGTAGTGACCAAGCGGACACGATCACCCACTAGAAATTCCTCTCTGGGGTTAACCTCCTGAACCACGTGAACCAAGTCTTCGCTATTAAACATCCGCACGGTGATGCTCAAGCCGTTACGGGAGTTCATTTTTTGTTCAACTTGTGAACCAATTACGCCACCTAGCAGGGACCCCCCAACGAAACTAACAGTCGGCGCAGTGTTTCCGCCTCCGACAAGGCCGCCAAGCACACCTCCAGCGATGAGTCCGAGCATACCGCCGGTTTCATTGCCTCCTTCAATTTTGACATGACGAATATCGGTAATTTTCCCAAATTTTATGTCCTGCAAGACCCGGACATCTCTCCGTGGATACGCATCTCCTGTTAGCGTATTTTTTGCGCAGGAAGCAAGAATAATAAACAATGGAAGGTATAATATGCAATGCTTTTTCATAATGTCGTCTAGTAGAAAACATTCAAAATAAGTTATTTCTGTTAGTTTATTAGTGATGTGTAGTTGTTCCGAAATGTTATTGTGTTACTCGTTGTGCTGGTAGATTTCCGAGTCCGTTGCCAACACCTGTCCATCACGTGTTATACGCGATATGACATGTGCTCCCCATTTGATAAAGGGCACAAGGCAACCTCAGTGACTGTGTCGGGGCCAAGCATCAACCAATTCACCGTGGTGCCGTCGTGACTTGCTGCGACAGTTTCCGCTCCCGATGCTCCCGCCACTGTTGTGACACGATCCTCAGATTGATTGATGAGCACTCGCATCTCAATGTCAAAAGGGTTGCCATTGATGGCAGTATAATGAATCGTGCCTCCCCATGATCCGACAGCCGTGCCTGACTTTTCGCCATGTGTTGGAGAGACCGCAGGGGACGATGCCTCCGGAATAATCAGATTTTCGCAACCTGACAGAAAAGGCATCAAACAAATCGATGTCAATTTGAGCATTATAGTTTTTTCTTTCACTAATTCAGTAACTGGTCAAATTTCCTTGTCGTCAATAATACTTCTTCTCCTTATTAAAGGCTAAGGCAGTCCTTCAAGCCATGATTTGCTGATTTTCATAAGTTCTTCCTTCCATTCATCGCCCTTATACTGTCGGAATTGAACATAATCCATAGCGGTTTTCCTGGCAATCTCAGTTGCCGCAGCCTGCCGTTTTAGTGCCGCCTTGCTGTCTGGATCTTTAGAGTTTTCAATTCGTTCCTTAATAAATTTTAAATGATCGTTGAATGCCTCCCTGACAGAATCTAATCCATAGTCTCCTAACATATTGCAGGTTTCCTCCATGCGCACAGAGGCCTCTCTCAGATATTTCTCACATGTATGAATCTTATTATTTTGTACATTCGGGTCTAATAAAGGATCTTTCTTAGCCTCTTCAGCTTGTTGCTTTTTCGCATAATTGGTCACAGAATCCTGACTGATAATCGATATAAGGCGAACTCCAGCTTTAGTAGCTCTTGCCTCAGCCTGGTTCAGTCTTCCCTGCACGCTGGCCATCTGCGTTTCCAAACGAGCCAACGCTTCCTTAGACGCGGCGGATTCGCCACTACCCTGTTCCATGTTTGACGCCAGCGTCTTTGTTGATAAGTTCATCTCTTTAAGTTCCTGCCCCGCTGCCTGTGCGACCGATGCAGTAGCTGGCATGGTCGTTGTGGGTTGGATTCGAGATGCTTCATACTTGTTCCACGCAATGTTAAGCTCCTCTATTTTGGCCATGGATGTTAAAATTGTTGATCCCATGACAAGGCGGAAACCGACCGTGCTGCTCCGGAAGGGAGTGCCGTCTTCTCTAACCCAGGATTCCTCGGTGCGCAGGGAAGAATGCAAATCTTTCTCCGACGTCCGGAAATCCCCTCCTCTGATCACCAGGCCACCGAACCGTCCCTGCGAGTATTCAACTTGAAAGAGACCATCGGTCATTTCAGCGGCGTTGCCTAGCATGTCATGAATACCTAGAGGATTGGGCTTAAGTAAACCTACAGGCTTGAGCTTGCCTTTAGATGAATTTTGTTCTGACGACCATTCGTACCTGTTTAGGTCCCCCTCATAGGGCGTAGGTTTGTCAAATCGTGACAAATCCACAGCATTACCTCCACGTGCGGCAAACTCCCATTCCTCCTCTGTCGGCAGCCTTAGAAACACGTGTTCAAACGAGGTCGGAAACGGAGATTCAATAATCTTTGATAGATCATTCCGTATCATACGTTCGTTAGCCTTTTCGATAAATGCTGTAACTTCAGCCCGGCTCACTTTTGTAATAGGCAACTGTCCCTCGTTTTCAGAGGGCTTTGGCAACCCGAGCACACTATTCCACTGTGCGACTGTCACCTCGTATTTGCCGACGAGTAGACACCAATCCGGCTTTTTTTCCGCAGGCATAACCACCGCGCCTGCTATTAGGCAGCGGGTTGGAGATTCTTTAAAACCGCCACTCCCGCGCCCACCAAGCCAGAACTCTCGTGTGGCAAAAGGTTCGTCACCAATGCGGAGCGGGACGATGCAGAATTCAAAAACGACACCAGGTTCCATCGTTACCTTTACGGTCGGTAGCGGCCCCTGGCTCTGCTCTATTTTAGGAGCATCTGAAAGTGGGGCTGCGCCTTCAGCGGAATATGCCACGCCAATAGCGAGTAATTGGCATGCGGGCAGCAAGAGTTTGATTAATGTTTTATGCATGGCGGATTGCTTCCGATAGGGACATTGTACGAAGACGGAGTGCTGCAGCCAAAGCTCCAACAATTGATAAACTAACAGTGCAAATTAGTACCAACGCCTGAAGACGTAACGGCAGGAAACAAAAACCGGGGCGATCAGTCTCAAGATTGGCAAACAAGCGATTGATGACTGCGGCGTTCACATGGTAGACGGTGATCGCAATGGTGAAGGCAATAGATGTGAGTATGATCGATTCCATCAAGGGCAGGAGAAATAACCATGACCGCGGCAATCCCAAAGTGCGGAGCATTGCGTAGTCACGGCGCCTGCGTTCTATTGCACCATATAAGCTTAGTGCCAGTGCCGCCCCGCCTCCCGCAAGACTGAACGTGCTAACCATAAGGAACAGAATGGATAGATCCTTGTCGAATTTCATCACCTGCGCCACCTTGTCTCCCTGCGAAGAGCAATCGATTTTCATTGCGGAAAGCGCCGAAGTCAGAGGTTGAACCGCGAGCAAGTCACGGGCATAAAGACGGAAACTGGAGAAATTCCTTCGTCCGAGCAGAAATTGGTTTGCTTTACCGTCCCAAGTGACGACTCGTGAATCCAGATGTCTTAAGGTTCCCGTCAACCAGGGAGGCGCATAGGCCACCTCTGGAGAGGAAACTCCTTCCATGCTTGCCACTTGGCAGGGAAACTCAATTTGGTCGAGAGGGGATTGGGTCCGTAATATGCTGCCACCAGATGTCGCGCTGATTTTGGGGACAAGAATCCATGGCAGTTTTTCATTATGTATGCTTGCTGGATTGGCGTTTAATGCCATCCGCGAGCACAAGCTATAGTGCACGTGATTACTACTGGAATCAATGATGTCAATTTCGCGAGGTGCCGACCAGGGGAAAACCTGAACGTCTTCACAATCGGGCAGATTTCTGACCCCGGTGATCGACGACTCGGGCAGCGGCTTGCTCTCGTTATAAAACAGATGAACTTCGTTGCTACCAACGAATGCATGAGTAAATTCAGGATTGGGCTCATCCTTCTGCACGCGACGATGCCGAAGAAAACCAGAGGCTATGGAGATCCGGTTAACAGATTTCGCTGAAAGAGCCTTTTCCACAACAAGCATGAATCCGTCATAAACGGGCTCTGCCGCTTCTGAGTCCGAACCCTGCCAATTCAGCCATGGAACAGCTATATTATCGTGGTATTGTTCCACGGCTGAAAGAAGTGGCAATTGCACATAGGCGGCTTTGATTGTTGTTGCGTTCACTGGCAACACATCACGCACCGGCATATCCATGGATATGTTCTCAGGAATACCTTGAGCATTGCGGCGGCTGAGCAGCATGGCAATTGTGTCACCGCGTTTAACTGCCAAGGATTGGGCTGCCGAAGCAGTTAATACAACATCCTTATCGCCGGGTTGGAGGCAATGGTAGGTTTCGAGCAAGGGATCGCCTGTCGCAGTGGGAATCAAATCGGCGTCAACCTGACGACCAGAGCACACGAATTGCACGTTGGCGGAGCCAAGGGATCGAGTCTTTGGAATCAAGAATCCAGCTCCCTTGATTGACCGGATTGTAGCCATGAGGTGCTCGTCAAGAGGCACATATGAGCGGGGACGTATCTCCAGATTTGCAGGATCACGCAGGAGTCCTTGCCTGAGGTTTTCCACAGTGCCATGTTTCAAGCCCAAGATCAGCACCACAGGGCACAAAACGGCCGCAAGAGCTGTTACCAGGCAAAGTGACGGCAGCCATTCATGGCGTAGTGTCGCAGTCAAAATGAGAATTAAGGCGCGCAGGCGGCGGATCGTTTTCATAATGCCATCTTCCCTGCGGAATTACGTGTCTCGCACAGGGTGGAAAAGACCTGTCGTTGGCGTATATTTATTTCAAAACCGAATTCGCGGTCGGCGTACCCGCAGAAAAGAGAAGGATCATGAGTTACCACCAGCAAGCTGGCAGATTCCTCCCGGGCCACTGAAATCAGCAGATCACGAACATCAGCGGCGGTTATTGAATCGAGCTGACCAGTGGGCTCGTCCGCGAGGACAATGGCCGGGCGGTGAATGAGGGCACGGGCGATCGCGACCCGTTGCTGCTGGCCGCCACTCAATTTTGATGGCTTTTTTTTGAGCTGATCAGCTATCCCCAATCGCATGACCAATGACTCGAAGCGGTCCTTGTCCGGGAGAAATCCAGCCAACCGGCAGGGCATCAGGATGTTTTCGCCCACCGTGAGCGAAGGGATGAGTCCGCCGTGCTGCAAAACATATCCTATCATACGACCCCGCACGCTGGTTAACGCCGATTCGAAGGAGCAAGTAACATCAGTTGTGGTTTCATCTCCCTGATGAATCAGGAAGCGTTCGGCAGAATCCGGACGGGCAATCAATCCGAGCGTGTCAAACAATGTTGATTTCCCGCATCCGCTGGCTCCCTGAAACACAGCTGTTTGGGCGGGGTATAAAACCAGATCCGGGACATGCAGGGCAAACAAGCCGTCCGCTTGGCGGTGGCTCCTATGCAGGTTGCGGATTTCGATAACCGGGCGGGAGGTCACGGTAGCATGTCTATGGGAATTGGCGTCACATATTCGCCGGTCTCAGCGCTTGAATTTAGTTTCCGCCACTTTGATGCATCCTTGTAGATTTCGGCATAATAGCCCACCTTCGAGACGATCTCGTTGCGATATTGGTTGGCCCTGTCCGGACCCATTTCCCGCCAGTCATCCCTCGTCATCCCCATGATTTTGCTTTTGTAGGGCAGCCCGTTGAGGAAATCCGGAAAGTGATCGCTCTCCATCAGCGTCTTAGCCTCACGAAGTCTCCCTGGATCGCGGCCACCGATTGTCACTACCGCGTTCAACTCCTTGAAGAAATCCTGACCACTGACTTCGGCCTTAAGCATGGCATCAAGAACGTCATTGACCCTGTCACGAAGGTCGCTGAGTTGTGTTTTTGTGAGTAACACACCCGGTTCCAGAGACATTTTTGCAGGATCTGTTGGGTCTTTGTCTGTCATCCAACCCTGGATATCCCGAGGAGCGGGCAGATCACTATTTGACGAATTCCATTCAAGAAAGGCACCACGGAATAGGTTGTCCGCCATCCCTTGGGGTGTTGTCTCGCCATCGGAACTTGAGCCAGAAGTCGGAAGCTTTCCGGCTTGTGCCAGATTTTTAAGATCCTCTGCAAGGCGGGATGCATATGTTTCGGCAGCAGTTGCATAATCGTTAGAATTATCCCCATTTAATTTCTTAAAAGCAGGCTCCTGAGAGCCAGGGTTCAGTGCAAGGGTCTTAAATTGCGCAGTGGCGCGTTCCGTAAAGATCTTCCATTGGGAAGCTTCGAGGAAGTATGCCGCCACATAGACACTGTTGGCTGTTGCAAGTTGTCTCAGTGCGCTAGCATCCATTCCACAAGCGGTCCCTTCCGGCCGAGGTCGCTTATGACATTCCATTTCGACTTCTCCTGGCCCACGCCCCGGAGCATCACCTACCAGCAGAATACTTCTCACGGATCCCTCGCGCCAGGTGGTTTTTTGAATAGCGTCGGCAACTCCGGCAAAAACATCTTCAGCGTAGTCGATGCTGTCCACTTTGGTTTCTCTGACCGTGCCAAGCGTTTTTATAAATGTATTTAAATCCTGCATCTCAGGTGTGAAGTTGTGAGTATTGAACTCGATTCCATGGCAAAGATTAGGGTCGTCTCGATATCCCCATAAACCAAAGCGCACGGCCCCTTGACCAATTGCGGAGTCATCAAACTGCGAAACAATGTCATTAAGCATGTTAACTGTGTTTGTGACAAAACGGCCCATGCTAAGGGTTAAATCCATAACAAAAACAATATCCATTTTGGGAGCTACCCGTGGGGTAGGAGATTTGGCTGGTTGTTTAGCAGAACCACGCTCTCGTGTGGCAGCGGCAACCTTTAAGAGCATCATCTCTTGACCCGCGTCCATAACTTCCTGCTGATCAAGAATCGGCAACAGGTAGAATTGGTTCTTCTCACGTATCCAGCCACCAGGTGGTTCAATGTACACGGTATCCTCGTCAAGTTTTTTGGCATTGGCTTGCACACGGCGGTCCCATTCGGGTTTCCGCTGCGTTTCCGGAAGGCGCAACAAACTTGCTAAGGGAGCCTTGTCTTTAAAAACCAAATTGCGACTTCTGTTACCAGGATGGGTAAATGAAACTACCATGTGATGCCTCCATTCCATCACATCTGATTCTTTCATCCATCCTGCCGGTTCCTTGCCAACTTTCTCTGTGACCTTATACCACCCATTTTCCCGCACGGCTACGACCCACGCCGTAAATGCGGGCACGTCGCTGTTTAAGACTTTAGAACTTTCCGATGGCTCAGCATACAGAGAAGAACTTGGACGCGTGAGAACATTAAGGGGTAGGCTGCTACCTTCAGAGACAGGCACAAATCCGCGTTCTGAAGGAGCAGGGCGGGAAGAAGGTGGCGATGTGGGAGATGGTGTCGGAGCAGGTCCAGGCATTGGCACCATCTCGGCAAAGCGCTTGGCCACTTCCTCGACTGGAGTTCCCGACCGGGTTGCCACTATATCAAACATGCGCAGGCGGGCGGCGTTCTCGACTTCCGCCGCTTTTCGAGCTTCCACTGATGCCTCTGGGGATGGGGCAAGGAAACCACTAGGCCCTTCCTTCAGGTCTCCGTTGTGCTTGAACGCATTGATCGCCGGCATGCGTGTTTGGATTGACATTTTCAGGTCGTCAAATTCGTCTCCACGAGCCATGACTGAGGTCAGCACAATGCAGAGCAAGGCAAGGGCCAGGCGGTTAAATCGTATTGTTTTCGGTTTCATATCTTGTGACTTGGTTGTCATCGCTGGGGTGCGGGTTCTGTAGGCGACAGGCTGGGAGGAGATTTCTTCCAGATTACGGTTTTCCCCTCCATTCTCTTCAAGACCACTTCGGACATTTTCGCGAAGATCATAGCGGATTTCTGCCTTTCTGGGGTGGTTGCAGTTTCGGCACGGCTCAGATCAGGTGCCATTTTAAATCTGCGCCATTCGACGCTTTGTTCTGCATCACCGGCAAGAAGGAGGTAGGTCATGTCCGCTAACCCAGGCACCGTCATGTGCAGGTATGGTTGTTGGTATTCCCAGTTTCCACTATAATTGATGTGCTGGCTGGGCAGTTTGAGAAATTTGACGTCGTTGATAAGAAAAAATTCGCCGTTGCGACAAAAGCGGAAGCGGGTCTCAGTGGATGTTAGGTCAAAGAACGAGCCTTTGGATACCCATTCACCTGCCGGACAGAATGTTCCGGGAGGTGTGACTAGATTTGTTAGTCCGGCAATGTATTGGTCGATGCCGTGGCCCTCGGCTATTTGAGTGGCGGCTACTTTAGTGCCGGCTTTGATCCATTTATGGGTGAGGTATCCCGAGACTACGAGGTAACCCAGCTTCTCTTCCGGGCTACGCATTCCATTATAGTCCGGCGGACTCCGCAACATCGGAACTGCGATGGCTCCAAAGTGACGGCCATTGGACGCAGTGAGAGGTGGAACCAAATCGTCCTGCTTAAAGACATGTACGACATAGGAACCTGCGTCTTCCACCTGAGGCGCGGCCTCTTTCCACAGCACTTCCTGCATGCCTGATCCCAGTGCCGCGCTGCCAAAGCAGACAGCCTTTGCCTTGATTAACAAGGCTGCATAGCAGGCCAGTCCGCCACCCATGGAATGACCTGTGAGGCTGAAGGATTGATACCCTTCCCGCTGTGTGACTGCACTGGCCGCCTGAGCGAATTTCCCTGCATCGATATACGCGTCAGGCACCAAGCCCCAGAAATTGGACAGATCGGTGAACCAATCATCCTTTTGGTGTACTTCAGTACCGCGATATGCCAGCACAGCCTCACGACCACCAGCGGGTGTCGATCTATCATAAACACCGGCGTAAAGCCCCATCGCACCTTCGCGAAAATCATAACCTCCAAATAAATGCGACGGCCCGTTCCAGCCAGTGACCTCAGCTTCCTTGTCGCTGTTGTAGACCGCCATACACATCAGTGCTCTGTCGAGGCTACGGCATGCCAATGCCTCATCGAGTTTAATCTGTGGAGAGGCTGAGAAGGCCGGGGCAGCGGGGCCGACAAGAACCCATGCCGCTAGGATAGTGGTGAGCAATCGACTCATGGCAACATGGAGAGAATTGCGGGGTCGTTAAATGATAAGGCAAAATCTCGTGCTTTAAGCCCTGAACGGTCTGCCATTGCAGGATTGGCCCCAGCTTTCAGTAGCATCTGCACTATTTCCGCAGAAGGCCGACGCCCTTGGAAAGCTGCCATCAGAGGGGTGCTTCCCCGATTATCCTCATGGTTGGGATCCACTCCCTTAGACAACAGCAGCCGGACGTTGGCTGCCTGCCGATTAAGTATGGCGAGGTGAAGGGCATCTCGGCCCTTACCGTCCGACTGTTTGGGAACAACGTTAATATTTGTGAGAGCGACCTCTAAAAAACGTTGGTTCGGGAGCATGGCGGCTGCCATTAGGGGGCTAATGCCGTTATCCGCTGGGACGTTACGATCCAGGCCTGCCGCCAGTAATGTTTCAAAAGTGACGGCATCGTTAGCAAAGAGAGCAGCATGCAATGGCGAAATACCACCTTTCCCTCTTTCGGTTGATAAATCCGGGTGCAGTGCCAACAGGGAGCGGACACCAGTAAGATCGTGCTTGGATGCCATGACCAATAGCTTCTGGGCATCAGATTTGGAGAAGTAGTTTGAAGCCGGTAATACGGCGGAGTTACTCGCAATATTCAATTCTGCGGATGGATTAAAAACAGCATTGTGGATTGAGCTCCGTCTCAAATGTATACCAATTACAGTTATAACCACAGCCATCAAGACAAGCGCCGCAATCGCGACAACAAAACACCAACGAACACCGGTTTGACCAAAAGCGACCATGTCCTGTCCGCACCCTGGGCACGTCGAAGTCGAGTTAGCCTTACAAAGCATACGCTTACCTGCCTGAGGACACCCTCCGTAATTAACGCAAATGTAAGGGCGCTCGCTCATCAGGGAGGTTTACCTTATTTTCCTTGGGCAAGCCGGGCGTAGGTTTGCGCCACTTCTTCAGGCGATTTCCCTGTTAAGTTAGCAATTTTCTCAAACACCTTTTCACGCCAAACGTTTTGTTGCTGCACCGCCCGTCTACTATCCACATCTGCGGAATCACCGGTTTTCAAATAACCAGAGGCGGTTTCCATTGCGAGACCATTGCTCAGCCAGTTAGTGACAGACGGTTGTTGTTGCAGCAATTTCTCTTTTAACTCTCGAAGGTCATCAGGCAAAATCGGGCCTTGCGGCACCTGCCCTGCGGGGTCAGCAGGCGTGTTGACTACGGGCGGTAAGGGTTGGGGCACGGTGGCGGGGCGATTGACAGAAGACGAGGACGGCTTGCTGCTCGAATCCGCCATGGAAACGACCCCTGCCAAACCTAGTGCGGACGATATAAACGGCCCGAAGATCAGAACCAACGGCATCACAATGATTTGGCACACCAACAGTGCAAGACCATGTGCCACCCCACCCTTGGTGAACACCAGAATGATCATTATAAATGAAATAAGCAGCATGGGAACCGCAACAAACCAAGAGGCAAATCCAAGGACCGGCACGAAAGCAAGCGCAGCAACTATCGCCATAAGAATCCATGCCACCCGGGCATGCATTCGATAAGGCTTATTGACTGCAATTGCAGACGAACCAGCGTCAAATTCATCATTGTCTATCATTTGATTCATCGGTTTCGGTGGGTGATGCTATGGGGATGGACAGGGAGCACTCCTTATGAACTAACATGTCTATTGCCAAAGGCAGGCTCCCTGCAAGCGCGCCGCCTTAAGTTATTGCATGTTTGCCAGCTTATGTTCCAACGAGGCAATCTCGCTATTCAACTTTGCAATCTCGCTCCGGTTGCCAGAGGGGACGCTGCTTTCAAGGGAATTGCGCTTGGCTTTTAAGTTGGCGAGTTGCGATTCGAGATGACTTCTGTCCTGGAGAAGTTGTCTGTTCTTTACTCGCTCCCTTTGAATCTCGCCTGAGGTCTTAACCCTTTGCCCTTCAACAACAGCAATGGTTTGATCAGCAGGAACACAACCAGCAAGTATTACAATTGTGAGAGCGGCCAGGATTGAATTGGGATAAAATGTTCGTTTCATTTGAGTCTAGTTTGCGATATAACGTGATAATAACAGAAACCATATAGCGTTTTATTTGGTAATGGGAATTGCTAAGATGATCATAAAACCACATCTTGCTCTAGTTTGGACGCTTTGTTAATACTTGCCACGAGCTCGTTCCGCTTTGCCACCATATCTTCCCGCTCGGAACGGTAAGCACCCTTTTGATTTGCAGCCCATTCCGGATTTTTAAGCGCCTTGTCGCGCAATGCGATTCGGTCATCGGTTTCCTTTAGTTGCTTGTTTCCGTCATTTTTTAGCGATGCGTATGCCGCTTTTCGCTCCTTGGGATCTGGATTCTTACTGGCCTTGGCAATTTGCTCTCTAAGCCCGGCATTGTAACTCGCAAGATACCGGTTCTGTGCCTTCGCACCAGCAAGCAGTTTAGTGAGATGATCCCTATCCATGGATTTTGCCACCATCTCCTGTCCCTTTGCCTGGCCTTTCTGCCATCCAGCGTAGCCTCCTAATAGGCCTCCTGCTACTCCTCCAGTCACCGCCCCTGTTTTTACGTCGCCACCCGTCACCTTCGCCATAAGTCCGCCTATGACGGCCCCTGTCACAACCCCCGTGACGGCACCTATTGCCATTCCAGAAAGACCGGTTTCTTTCAAAACCTGTTTCTCAAGGTCTGCATTCATAGGTTGGGTTTGCACAGCGTAAGCCGTGCTTTGTGTGGTGCACGAATTTATCAGCACACTTGCCAAGCAAAGCATTGCTGGGAAAACCAGGCGGTAACGTTTGTCGGATACGGGTTTAGTCTTCATTTCTTTGGTTGTTGTATGTTGTGGATTCTTGTCGGTTTCTATTGATAATATTAGGAGAAGGACAGGCACAATGGCCCTTGATCTGTCAATTTTTATGCGGATGGTTGTAACGCAAGGTGCGATAGTCACGGATAATATCGGAAGTGGCAGGAGGCACCTTTGCCCGGGCCAAACGCAAATGGAGTCCAATGGTGTCCACGATTTCCCTGGCAGTCGCATTGTCAGCAACATCCCACCTTTTCCTCGCAAGAACATCATCCACCGCACGGCTCGGACGACGGGAGAGGTCCTGAAGGTCGGCATCATATATGCGGGCGTAACCGTCTGCGATAACCCTCATTTTGTCCTGGTAGTCGGCACGCTGTCCGGAGCGCAATCCCGATGTGCCTTCCATATCGAGAACGTCCAGCTTCCTCAGGGAGTTCCCGGCGGATTGGAGACGATCAATCAGCAACTCTGGGCTTGGCCCATTGGCTGTTGATCCGTCGGACCAAAGGGGATCAGATCTGCAACCCGCACAGAGGAATGCGCTGAGAATGGCTAATATAAGGGAGACGGACGCAATGCGACCGATGATCGCTCGTACGACACACTGGGACGGGGAGGTATTCATTGTTGTTGAAAATTTCGCCACGACGCTTGGTAGAAGCCCTGGTCACCGTAACCAAGGCCATACTTCCTTAAGCAAGGCCTCGGCAGTCGGATGGGAGGATGTTCCCGGGGAGGCTTTGGGCTCTCGGGTAGCGAAAAATATGGCAACTCCAGCGATTACTAACACAAGCGCAAGTATCCCCAGTTTGATGACGAGTTTACCACCGCCGCTTCGACCGCCTCCTACTTCTTCCAGTTTGCTTTGGCAGTCGGGATCTTCGGGATCTCTGGCACAGCGAAAGTCTGCATTGACCTCGAAACATTCCCCTCTGTCAGCCCGTGGGCAGACGCCGAATTGTACGCATTGATGTTTTGCCATGGCTTATTCTCCTCGTTGCTCAAGAATTTTTTCGGCAGCTGCAACCGCTTCCTCATAGGCTTCACGACGTTTATCCAATGGGTTAGTTACGGATTTTTGCATCTCTTTTAATCCTTCGTCGAGTTTCTGGACTAATTCCTCACGTCTGGCGCGGTGCAGATAGTCTCCGTTCAACCCAGCCCTGACCATTGACTCTAGCTGATAAGAAACGGTGGGGTCGCCTGATTGAGCGAGCTCTTCCTCGTTTTGGGCAAGGAAGATCGGGCGCTGTTCCCGCCCGCGGGCATCTTTCACAACGAGGTACAAACCCTTGCTGCCGGTACCAGGATCCTCAATAATTTTGACGCCGTCCATCGCCTTACCTAATAGAATCCATGCCTGCATGCCTTTACGGACGTCCCCACCATCCGGCAGGAAGACGGGTGGCCAGGATTGGCAGTCCCCCTCGCAGTGGACCTCTAGACGTGCCCGTGGGAAACGGGCGGTCCGCTCACGATGTTTGTCGCATAACAGGGCAACCTGCTTGGCGTATCTTAGAGGGAAAAGATTGCGAATCCCCACCATAGTGATTTCCGTAGATTTTGGATTCACATAAAAAGTCATATTCTGTGGATAAGCTGCCCGGAATGCCTCCTCAAGCTCGTTACGGAAATCGGGATAATCCGCACCGTCTGGAAGAAGGACCGCGAATGCCGATGCGGTAGTAACCGGTCCCGCTCCTGGGCCGGTCCGCTTCTCCTCCATTGGGTCGAACCGGAGGTAATTGCCTGCACTGCTTACCAGTTCGCGGATGAAATCACGGAGATGTAGCGTGTTACCGGAGTACTTTCTTGCGAGTATATCGACAATATTTGCCCCCAAGAGCCGTTGCAGGTTTGGTTCGGACGCTAACAGATTATTATGAGCCTTCTCAGCTTGCTCATCACTGATCCTTTCCAGCAAATCCATCAATAGACCACGGACCATTTTCTGGCGGAATGTCGAGAAATCCGCCCGTTCACCCAGCGCCGTCACGATTGCTTCTCTAACGGCCTTGGTCTGGGCGTGTTGAATATCCTCATCCCGTAATAGCCGCGCGGAGAATGAGCGAACCTCGGCGGGATCGTAAAGTTTGACGATCTGGTCCTTCAAGTCCTGAACGTTGCTTTCCTTGCAACGGGCTTCGATCCTCTCAACCAGTCCCACAAACCTATTTTCATTACCGGAATTCGTGTCCCCCTTGACCATTTCCGCCAGGGTTGACGTGTTGCTTTGGACCGTGTCAGCCAAATCCCCGACTTCTGTCAGAACCTGTTGCACAAGTTTTACCGCAGCCGACCAACTCTCCACCCTGTGGCGGGCGGCGTAGAATTCCTTGAAGCATTCAGCTTGTGCCTGAATAATATTTTTACGTTTTCCAAAAGCGGCAGATATTGGGCCAATTTTTGCCCAAGTGACGTTATTTTCGCGGATTTTTGCGGCTATGGCGGATTTGGCCTTCCCATCCTCCACAAGTGCCCGGAATTTCGTGATTTGGCGTTCACAGACATTCAACTTGTCTTCCAAAAAGCGGCGCAGTTCACTAAGCAAGCGACTGATATCGAACATTGACCAGGAACCGTTGACCCACTGCGTCCAAAGATCCGCTTCCAATCGCTTTCTGATTTCGCGGGCCTGATCGCGCAGATCTCCCTCCTTCATGCGGAAAAAATCAGAAACCCCCTTGCTGCGCCAATTTGCGGCAAAATGGTTTTCGCTTAATTGAGCAAGCTTAGACATCCACTGAGCTTCCTCTGCCTTCATTGCAACCTGCAAGAACCCGTTCACAGCGACCTTCCAATCATCCTCCACCCGCCCCCATTTTTCAAGTTCTTCAGCCGGAAGAATCCCCCGCTCCAGGTTGAGGTAGGGGTCTGACATTCTCCAACGCTCATGGTTGCGCTCGTCGGCAACGTATTGGGCAAATGCATCGTTCTGCGGCAGGTCCATATAGCCTTGGGTGGCGGACCAATTATTGAATTGGAGCTGCAGTACCGCTTGGCGGGCGAAACTGAAGGAAATAAACTCGCGGATTTCCTCCTCGGGAATGATCAGACGCTTGATTCCGAAAGTGAGAAAACGCTTGGACCGTTGTGGGATATTGGCCCCTGGTATGCTTTCTGGGGAACCATCGCCGTTCTCAGCGTTTTCCACACGACGCAGGGAATCCGACCAAGGTGTCGAATGGGAAACCACAATCTTCTGGAAGAGGAAACTGCCGACCATCTGCGAGACTTCATCCTTCTCCAGACTCAGCACCCGGCCGTTTTCGTTTTCGTTAGTGAAAACATAGGCCCCGCTGAAAGGCGAGACAGGGTTACCAGAGGCATCGCGAAAGGTGATACGTCCGGTGGATTCAGCCACGTCATGGGGGTGGAATGCCCCGGTTGCAAGAGCGTTCAATTCGACGAGAGCACCATAGCCATTTGCATGGTAATTACCCGAATCCCAGCCTGATGGCGGTTGCGCTTCGGGCAGCAAACAGTATAGAACCACCCGGTGCTCATCATCGGGATACAGTCGGCGGATCTGTGCAACCACGTCGATTATCGATCCACTCCCAGTGCCCCCCGCAAGGCCAGTGCAAACATGGAAGGTAATCGAGTTTTCCCCACTACGCCGACGCAAGTCATCCACCTGGTGCTTGATTTTTCCCACAAAACCTTCCGTGGCATCGTTTGCCTTGCAGGCAAACAGGAAGCGACCAAGTCGCCTTTTTTGACCTCCGAGAGCCTCGCCCACCACGCTGCCTAAGATGTCGCGCCATTCGGCACGATCTCCAATCCACGGGGAAATGTTTGGATAGGCTCCTAGATTTTCAAGAACGCTGGTGAGATTCGCGCCCTTGATGAGCAATTGGCTGGATTTCCCCAATTGCAGAGTATCGCCGGGAACCTTCCAAGATGGGTGATTTGGCTCCATCAGAGCCGCGTCACTGTCCACGTAAAGATAGCCCAGCTTAATCTTGTGGGGCAGTTCGAGCACCTTTCCGCTCTCCTCCCGGCGATAGATGACAGGTTCTTTTTTTCGATATTCTTCATAGATCGCACGCCGGAACGCCCGAATGGCCTTGCCTCCGGTCCCGCCGAGACCGACAATTAGATGATTGGAGTTTGTTGGGATCATTGTCTTGTTACGTTGATAATCAGGTTTTGGCTTTTAAATCACTGTATGCAGCCCATCCAACAAGACCAAACGGAACTAGCTGGAACATCAGAAAAACGACAATCAGTTGGATACGAAGAACTTTGACCACCCGCGGAAGCTTAACTTCCAGCCCATTTCTTATCTCGCGCCCCGCCAGCGCAATGGCCTTGTCCGAGGGATAGTTTTTACTGATGGTTTCGAAGTGAAGTTTCATGTCACGGCGGATCAGGTCACGGGGTATATCTGCACTAGCGCTGGCAATGCTGCTTAGGTAGGGACGCCGCCGATTGAAGTGATTCGCAGCGGATGCAGCGTAGGTCCAAGCATACTCAATCTGCGATCTCTCATTCACCGTTGGAATCGTATGCCCTGCTGGAGGAGGAGGAAACTTACCAAAGTCCTCAAGACCAAGTGCGTGCACCTTATCGTATGCTGCTTGGAAAGTTTCATTAGCCCAGCTTCGATCTGCAGCCAGTTCTATTTTCCAAGCTTCCAAGGAGATGCTGGCGGCCATTCTGGCATTTTTGAGAGCCACAAACACAACAACTGCCAATAGCGTTACCAAAGCCGCCAATCCGCACATGATGTGGTGTATGGCGGCAACCCGGAACTGCTTGTTCCAAAGGTGCGAATAGACGCTGCACGCCCACCAACACAGACCTGCGAGGGCTATCCCCCCGCACAGGACCATCACAAAAACAGCCCGCTCCGATTTCAGGAAAATCGCAAGAGTGCCCAGCAGTAGGCTAAGAAAGTCTTGGAAGAAGGTCATATTCCTAAAGATTAGTGAGAAGTGGCGGTTTTTTGCCAGAAGCCGCCAGTTTCCGTGAAACTATTAAATATTCGTTAAGTTTCGGTAGGGATACTGTTGGGAATCAGAGGGGGCTGTCAAGCTTTGGTCGACGCAAAACACAGAATTTTATCGTCACATTCTCGGATAGGAATCACGTTGAATTGTTAAAAAATAATACAATGACCACCAACCGGGTAGTAGTCCGGGTGGAGATCAACGGAATCTGCCACCTTTCACTTTTGAGCTCAAGCCTCGGCGAAAGGAATGGGCATCTAAATAGGGATCGAAGGCAGGCCTGGCAAGAGGCTTTTTCAAAAGTGTCGGAGCTGGTTCAAAACCGGGTGTATCCTGATATATCTAGACAGATTTCTACATGAAATCGCCGAGAACCGGAGGTCATGTTACCGCTGAAGCGGTGGCGATTGTCCATTAGGCCGTCAGTGCTTGCAGGAGTTGTCTGGTAGACAACGGCGGAGTGAGGTTTCCAGTCGTCGGTCTCTAGCCCTACTGTAGCATAGGAAGCATACACAGTCGCTGGCTTCCTCGCCCCCTGGTCTGCCACCCACATCTTGAATAACGCCGTGCTGGCTGCCCTCACACAAGGTAAGAACCCGGTGCGGTGATACCACCCGCCGGGATCTGCGCAGTGGCTCGGAGAAACCCAAGTCCCAACCGCGACCCTGGTAAAAATGAGAGAGCGGTTATGCTGAGCGCTTGCTCTTGATTGCAGGGTAGGAATCGGACCAGCCTCGGGAGGGTTTTATTTTGCGAGTGATAGTGAGCCGTCTAGGACTACTGTGACCTTGAATGGATACCTTTTGGGTTCCTTCCCGCCTATAAATGAAACGCTCTCAAGGGCTAGAGTATGACCAGAAATGGACAGCACATTCAGCGCTTCCAAAGCGGCTTCCTGTGGCGGGGCGTAGTTGGGCCATTTTACTTTTACTGCCGTGAGCAGTTTGGAAACTTTCTCATTCACATTCTCAATTTCCTTGAACTGGCCGGTGGCATCCTTGAAAAAAATATGAAGCGTAAGCGTCTTGGTTGCCGGCATGCGTGCGATGGCGACCACAGCGCCATCCGCGCTTACAAAAGGAGCTTGCGGCGCGCACTTCGCTGTCTCTGAGGCGAATTTCTGGCCGTTGGGCAATGTCAGGGTATCTTCAAGATCATCCATTTCAGTGTTGCCTTTGTGAGCAACGATCCTGCTGACATATTTCTCGCCGCTGGGAACAGTCAACACCCAGCCCATTCCATCCTCGGTTTTCACACATTCGCCGCAGGGGTGTTTGAGTGTTGTAGCGGTCTGGGCGTGTATCAAATGGCATGTTAGTGATAACAGGAAGCCAAGGGCGATTTTGTAGACAGTATGGGGGCCTTTCATTATTGAGTTGTGTTGGGGATTTTTATTGTCTGTTCTGTCGAGGTTGGATTCATGCGTTTGCTCGTTCTTGAGTATGATCAATGCCTCGGTTTGCTAGATCGGGCGCTTACCTCTTGAGTGCCGGGTAACCATTCCATGTTGGTGAGATGAAACCGGTCGCACCTTTGAGGTATTCGACCGTAAAACCGGCTGCAACTGCATCAAAAACTCCCCCTTCCATTGATGGTGCATTGCCCATAAAAATCGCGTGCTCTAACCCATCGCAACTAGCGAACGCCTTGTCCCCGATGCTGGTTACACCGGCGGGGATAGTAACGCTTTTCAGGCCTTTGCAGTATTGGAAAGCAGTGGTTCCGATGCTGGTTACGCTGGCGGGGATAGTAACGCTTTTTAGGCCTTTGCAGTAATAGAAAGCATCGATTCCTAGGCCCGTGACACCGTCGGGGATCGTGTAGCTTCCCTCTTTGCCTGTCGGACATTGGATCAGCGTGGTTTTTTGTTTATCAAAGAGCACGCCGTCCGTGCTGCAATAATTGGGATTCTGACCATCCACTGAAATATCCGTTAGTTTGCCACAGGAAGAAAACGGGGAAATTCCAACGCTTGTGACGGTGGCAGGAATACTGACGCTGCTAATGCCGCTGCAGGACCGGAATGCATAGTTTCCGAGACTGGTGACACTATTGGGGATCGTGTAGCTGCCCATTTTCATCCCGGGATATACCATCAGTGATGTCTGCAATTTATTGAAGAGCACCCCGTCCAAGCTGCTGTAGCAGGAATTCAGTGGATCCACAGTAAACGCCGTCAGCAAGAAGCAGTCATTGAATACGGCCTCTCCGATATTAGTGACGTTTGCGGGGATCGTGATGCTCGTCAGGTTAAAACACTCACAGAACGCCCAATTTCCGATGCTCGTGACGCTAGCAGGAATCGTGGCACTCGTCAGGCTTGTGCAGTGGAAGAACGCAGAGGTGCCGATGGTGGGGACGCCAGCGGGGATCGTGATGCTCTTTAAACTGGTGCAGCGAGTGAACGCTTCGTCCCCGATGCTGGTGACGCCAGCGGGGATGGTCACACTGGTCAGACCGGAGCAAACAGCGAACGCGCCATTCCCGATGCTGGTGACGCCAGCGGGGATGGTTACACTGATCAGGCCAGTGCAGCCAGCGAACGCGCCATCGACGATGCTAGTGACGCTTGAGGGGATCGTGATGCTGGTCAGTGCCCCAAGGACGGATTGAGCTACTGCGTCTCCTTGTTCAGCGGCCTGGCGGTACCACTTCACGGCCTCGGCGGTATCCTTTGACACGCCTTCGCCATCGGCGTAGTAAAACCCGAGTTGGCATTGAGCATCGGCATTCCCCTGTTCAGCGGCCTTGCGATAACACCTCACAGCCTCGGCGACATCCTTTGTGACGCCCTCACCCCTGTCGTAGCACCTCCCAAGCTTGCATTGGGCTGCGGCATAACCCTGTTCAGCAGCCTTGCGAAACCACTTCACCGCTTCGACGGCATCCTTTTCCACGCCTACACCATTGCCGTAGCAAACCCCAAGGTTGTGCTGCGCTTCGGCACCCCCTTGTTCGGCGGCCTTGCGAAACCATTTCACAGCCTGGGCGGCATCCTTTGTGACGCTCTCGCCTATTAAGTAGCAATTGCCAATGGCTCCTTGGGCATCTGCATCTCCTAGTGCAGCGGCCTTGCGATACCATTTCAAAGCCTCGATGGCATCCTTATTTACGCCTTGGCCCATGGAGTAGCAATGGCCAACGTCTCGTTGGGCTCTGGCATTGCCTTGCTCAGCGGACTTGCGAAACCACTTCACCGCTTCGACGGCATCCTTTTCCACGCCTACACCATTGCCGTAGCAAACCCCAAGGTTGTGCTGCGCTTCGGCACCCCCTTGTTCGGCGGCCTTGCGAAACCATTTCACAGCCTGGGCGGCATCCTTTGTGACGCTCTCGCCTATTAAGTAGCAATTGCCAATGGCTCCTTGGGCATCTGCATCTCCTAGTGCAGCGGCCTTGCGATACCATTTCAAAGCCTCGATGGCATCCTTATTTACGCCTTGGCCCATGGAGTAGCAATGGCCAACGTCTCGTTGGGCTCTGGCATTGCCTTGCTCAGCGGACTTACGAAACCATTTCAGCGCCTCGACCGCATCCTTTGGCGCGCCTTGACCCATGAAGCAGCAAACCCCGAGTTTGCATTGGGCATCGGCATTGCCTTGCTCAGCGGCCTTGCGGAACCACTTCACGGCCTCAACGGCATCCTTTGCCACGCCTGTGCCATCCTGGTAGCAAACCCCAAGGTTGCATTGGGCTTTGGCATCTCCTTGCTCAGCTTCTTTCCGATATTCCTCAATTTTTTGCGCAGATGGAACATCCTCTGCAAACGCCTGATTTCTCCACAGGCAACATAGGATTGTGACAATAAGCAAAACATACCGGGTGGGGGTTATCATGGATTTCATATGTTAGTGGAGGCCTAGCACTATTGGGTCTAGAGGAAGTGAGAGGAACAGGCTTGTGAATAGGACGCGGAGACAGGTATGGCAATAAGATTTTTCTAAAGTAGCTTGACGTTAGTTTTGACGTCCTGCCCGGAAGGCGAACGGGAAGCCGGCCCCCTAACGCGAGTGGCACACCCTGAGAACCGCAGGGAAGCACAGATCACCACTCCTCAGGAGTGGAGTGTCCCCCGCAAAAGTTGGACAGGTAAAAGGGCACAATCGCCCACTGATTCAGCTAATGAGGCAATAGTATAAATAGCGGACAGTTCACAACAATTTTCCAACACCGTAAAAAGTGCGAAGAAAGTCAGAATTTCGATCAGCAAATAGCGTTGCTCCCACCCTGTCGGCCTCAGCGATTGACATCCGCTCGTGATGGCAAACCATGCCGGGTATCTGGTTGATAAAACCGGTGGATGTGTAGTTGATGCACCCGCACCAGTTCACGCATCGACTTTTAGCTAGGCAGTTCCCACATTCGGCATTCACTCTACCTCGGGCGGAGAGGAGACGGTCCCGCACAGAATGATAGAACCCAGTTTCCACGTGTCCAATGCGCATCTCAAGATTGGAATCATCGCATACCAAGCGTTCGCATGGATAGAAATATCCGGCGGCCGAGACAGCGATTTCGTTTTCGCCAAAGCCGCAGCGGTCACATGGCCTGTAGCCACTGTTGACGCGTGCGCGGATCTTGCCGTCAATGATATTGATGGCTATCGGGTGGTGTTGTCGGAAACACTCGATATAGAGGTCGCCAATGAGCGCATAGGCATCCTCCAAGGCATTAAGCGCGGAGTGAGCCCAAGCCACAGTGAAGTTTGGGTTGAGCGAAATGCGTCGAATGTTCCCGGCTACCAACCAAGCGACGGACTCGGCGAGCATGCTCACAGTTCTGGGATCGACAACGATGATCACCTCGCCATTGGCGTCGGGACCGCGGAAGAAATCTAACGCCCGAACGCAGAGATCATGAGTTGGCCCACCAATGGCGGTGTGTCGTAAGGTGTCGTGCATATCGCGTGTGCCATCAAGGGAGAGGCCGACATAAAAGCGGTTATCGTGGAGCCAACGAGCTTCATTTTCGCCCAGCAATGTCATGTTTGTGGTTACGGTCCGTTTGAGATGGATTCCGTGACGGTCCGCCTCGTCCATCGCGTGCATGGTCGCTCTAACCAGAAGGTCCCATTCCAGCAGCGGTTCACCGCCAAAAAATCCAAGCTGGAATTCGGGATGGCTCCCCAACTCATCGGCCCGTTGGAGAGTATGTGCCAGTGCGAACTCCAAGGCCCTGCAAGCAGTATCCCAGGTCATTCGGCGGGAGGACTTGGCACCTGCGTAGCAATAATCGCAGCGTAAGTTACAGTCATGCGTCAGACAAAGTGTGACGTCCATGATTACTCAGCGGTTTTTTTTGGGGGGGCGCCGGGATTCTGTGGCGGAATTTCCTTCTTGTGTTTGGGCGGCAAAGCCTGCTGAGAAGCGGTTCTGATTAAATATGGGCTTACCCCACCCATCATGCCTGCAACAATTACACCTTTTGGGCCGCTACCGATCATATTCGGAAGGCTGGTGAGCTGTTGGGTAGGAACTTCGGACGTGCGTGGGGCGCAAGAGCTAATCGCCAAGCCCGCCCCGATCACAGTAGCAGTCCACCATGGACGCTGGCGTAAAAACTCATTGCGGTCAGGATACGCAGGCTCGGTGCTTGCATCAGTTTTCAGGATTCCCATGAGAGAATTCTCAGAACATTAATCGGACGGTCAAGAATATTTTCACAATCTGGTATCTCTGGGTCCCTGCCCTGTAACATTTCGCCTCCGGTCCACCGGTTCAACTCCCTCCAAAATCCACGTACCGCGCCGCCATCCCCGGCCTCTGTCTCAGTCTCTGGGACCTCTCAAGGTTCAGTAGAAGTTCTGCTTGGTTGTTAATTCCTGGTTCTTGGCGGTTGTTGATTTCTGGTGGTTTGCTGTTTCTAGTGGGTTATTAATTATCCCCCCCCACCAAGCTTTCATTGTTTTTTTGCACTTCATTGACTGACATAATATTGCTTGGTGATTTGCAACCAAAAATAAAAAATGTTACCCCAGCAACAATTAGCAAACAAAATATTTTCATAATCTCTAGTCTCTAGGGCCAGTCCCTAATAACAGACATTGCGCATTCCTTTTTATGGGGCAGCAAGGATTCAATGCGGGTGGTTCGTTACGCCTTCACACGCTCCACATTGGCACCGAGCATAAGGAGTTTCTCGTCAATGTGTTCGTAGCCGCGGTCGATGTGATAGAGACGGCTGATTCCGGTGGTGCCTTTGGCAGTTAGAGCCGCGAGCACCAGAGCTGCTGAGGCGCGCAGGTCGGAGGCCATGACGGGCGCTGCGGAGAGCTGTGAGACGCCGCGCACGACGGCGGTGCCGTTGTCCACCTTGATGTCCGCCCCCATGCGCTTGAGTTCAGCGCAATGCATGAAGCGCTGCGGGAAAATCGTGTCCTTGATCACGCTGATGCCATGCGTGGTAGCCAACAGCGCAGTCATCTGGGCCTGCATGTCGGTGGGGTAACCGGGATAGGACGCGGTGGTGAGATCCACACCTTGCGGATTTTCCCCACGGAAAACCGTGCAGGTGTCCCCTGCCCCGTTAAATTCCACGCGGTGGCCGGATTTCTCGATGGCCGCAGTGATCGATTTCAGGTGCTCACGGCAGATGCGGCGGAGTGTGACGCCATCGCCCGCTAGCGCAGCAGCAGCCATGAACGTGCCCGCCTCGATGCGGTCTGGGATGACGTTATGCTCTACGCCGTGCAATTCCTTCACACCCTCGATGACAATCCGCCGGGTGCCAGCGCCGGTAATTTTCGCCCCCATGGCGTTGAGGAAATCAGCTAGGTCCTGAACCTCGGGCTCGGCGGCAGCGGATTCGATCACGGTGACGCCCTCGGCCAGAGTGGCGGCCATCATCACATTGTCAGTGCCCAACACCGTGGGACCGTGAGTGCCGCACATGTCTATCTCAGCACCACGCAGGCCGCCCTTGGCTGTTAGTGTGATATTCCCTCCCTCGAACTCCACCTTTGCGCCGAGTGCCTCGAGCCCGCGCAAATGCAGGTCCACCGGGCGATCACCAATCACACACCCGCCAGGCAACGAGACTACGGCGCGACCCTTGCGGGCTAGCAGAGGACCCATCACGCAAATGGACGCCCGCATGCGGCGGACCAGTTCGTAGGGTGCTTCATCGGAAATCTCGGAACAGGTGATGCGCACGGTGCCGGATGACCGTTCTACGTCGGCACCCATGGCACTTAAAATCTGCAGCATGTAATTGGTGTCCGACACATCGGGCACGCGGCGGATGATGCAGGGTTCTCCCGTAAGAATCGAAGCTGCAAGGATAGGCAGGGAAGCGTTTTTCGAGCCGGAGATATTGATAGCCCCCCGCAGGGTGGCGCCGCCGTGAACGAGAAGTTTGTCCATTGTGAAAATTGATAATTGAGTATTGAAATCTAGGAAACCGGCCGTTTTGCGAAGGGAAACCGGGCTACTCCGGAGAGGTCGGTTTTCACCTCAATGGCAGAGAAGGAGGAAGCTTGAAGAAATCCGGCGACCTGTGAAGCCTGATCATGGCCAATTTCCAAAACCAGCCAGCCTCCGGGATTCAGGCGCTCAAAGGCCTCTGGGATGAAGCGCCGTATTAAGTCTAATCCGTCCGCACCACTGAACAGGGCGAGCGCCGGATCGTGCAGGACCTCTCGGGCCAAGGTGGCGCGCTCGCTTTCCGGCACATAGGGGAGATTGGCCACGATGCCATCAAACGTGCCGTCCAGGGCGTGGAAAAGGTCGCTATGCACGAACTGGGCATCCCCTATTCCTAATAATCCGGCATTTTCCTCCGCCAACGCGAGAGCCTCCGGTGAAACATCGGCAAGCGTGAGGTCCCAAGCGGGCTGTTCTGCGGCAAGGGTGAGACCCAGCACACCTGACCCGCAACCCATGTCCAGAACCCGCTGCTTTTCCGGCAGTTTCCACGAGAGTATCCACTCGGCCAGCTCTTCAGTCTCGGGCCGCGGGATCAATGCCCGGGCATCAGTCCTGAACTCGCGCCCATGAAAAGCGACCGTGCCTAACAAATGCTGAAGTGGGATACCCTCGCCACGTTTTTTGAGCACCTCACGCAATGCGACCAAATCAGCCTCGTCGAGCGGACGATCAAACTGCAGGTATAAATCCATACGAGAGCACCCGAGTTGCCGGGCCACCAACATCTGCATGTTGCGGCGGGCGTCCTCCACTGCACGCTTTTCAAGGTAGCGCGTACCGCCGTCGATGATTTCCAACACAGTGCTCATGGGAAAGAACGGCGAGATTGCGCAGCCACGGACCTCATGCCAAGAGCGATGATGGGGAAAACACCCGGCGCAGTTCTCTATCCGCGACCGCAGCGGCCTCCGGCACGGAGACATGGCACCCTGTTTCGGCTTCGAGGCTGGTCATGCGCACGCCATCGAGCCCGCAGGGGGTGATGGCAAAAAACGGCGGCAGGCATGCAGCGGTAACGTTCAGGGCGAATCCATGCATGCTGATCCACTTGCGCACGCCCACCCCGATGGATGCGAGCTTGCGGTTTTCCACCCATACCCCCGTGAGTCCATCGCGGCGGCCCGCCGTGACGCCAAACTCAGCGCAAGTGCGGATCAGAGCATCCTCGATATCGCGCAGGAGAATATGCAGGTCCCTGCCACGCGGGGAAAGATTCAAAATAGGATAGCCGACCAACTGGCCGGGACCATGATAAGTTGCCTGCCCGCCACGGTTGGTTTCAAATACTGGAAACGGGAGTATGGAGGAATCCCCCAGCGAAGATTGGTCGCGCAGACGGCCAATTGTGTAAACCGGCTCGTGTTCCAAGAGAATAACAACGTCACCGCCAGTCCCGGACAGGATGGCGTCCACATGGTTTTCCTGTAGGCGCAAACCGGCCTCGTATGAGAGTGGTTTCGGGAGATGAAGAATATCTAACATTATTTTGAATCTTTCCGGCGCTTTCACAATGCCATGTCAGAGAACGCGGCGGTCTAGCAGCTTCGCCCTGCGCGGGTCTGACGCCTGGAGGTGCGCCAGCGCAATGGCTAGCGCATCCGCAGCGTCAGGCGGTGGGGTTTCTGCCAGACCTAACAAGGCACGCACCATGAAGGCGACCTGGGATTTGTCTGCGTTGCCGTTACCAACGACGGCCATTTTGACCTTGCGCGGGGCGTATTCGTATACCGGCAAGCCGTGGTCCGCCGCAGCGATGAGTGCCGCCGCGCGCGCCGCGCCCATACTGATGGCAGTGCGGTGGGACTGGACGTAAATAATACCTTCCACCGCGACCTCATCCGGCTGGAATTTCTGGATCAGGTTAGCCAGATGCGTTCTCACCGCAGCGAGCGCGGCTGATTGAACGAGTGACTGCGGAATGGAAATCACATCATAGCCAAGCACTGTCGGCTTGCGCAGATCCCCTTCCAGCACGGCATAGCCGGTATTTCTAACGGCAGGATCAATGGCGAGGACACGCATGGTGATGTGTATAAATACCGATTGCCAAAAGTTATCGCCGAGATGGTGTTGTGATAAGGGTTTGAATTTGGACCGAGATGAGTGCCGCCACTCGAGATTTAGATTCCGATTCCCGCAAGCTCTTTTTAGGGACAACCAAGATAATCCGCGGGAACCATGGCAAGTCAAACGGTGACGGCAGAGGATTGCCGCAGGCCGGGGATTGGGTCAAGCTTCAGGCATTGAAATATAGGGATTTAGGCAGGTTTCCCGGCGTCCTTTCCCGCTTTTCGCTTCTCACATCTTGATATCTTCTTCCCATGGTGGAGGATTGGAGTTACCCATCCGCCTGCCCACAAGTCCATGACCTTCGCCGAACTCCAAGAGCTCCACTCCCTGCCGTTTTTCGACCTCATCACGCGCGCCCGTCGCGTGCATGATAAATTTTGGCCCGAAGGGAAAATCCAGCTTTGTACGCTGCTTTCAATTAAAACCGGCGGTTGCTCCGAGGATTGCGCATATTGCGCACAATCCGCCCGTTACAAGACGGAATTGGAAAGCCATGTTTTGATGGAGCGTGAGGAAGTCATGACTCACGCCCGCGCCGCTAAAGAATCCGGTTCCACACGCTTCTGCATGGGAGCCGCATGGAAAGGCGTCCGCGGGGGAACCGAACGCTTCGAGCAGGTGCTCGACATCGTGCGCGATGTAGCCTCACTGAACATGGAAGTCTGCGTCACGCTGGGCGAGCTAGGCCCCGCCGAGGCCTCCCAACTCCGCGCCGCAGGTGTCACGGCATACAACCACAACCTCGACACCTCGCCGGAGCATTACCCGAACATTGTCACCTCGCACACCTACGAAGACCGCCTGCGCACCATCCGCAACGTTCAAGATGCCGGAATTGCTGTCTGCTGCGGCGGCATCCTCGGCCTCAGTGAAACCATAGCCGACCGCCTACGTTTATTAGAAATCATCTCCAATTTTAATCCCCAGCCGGAGAGCGTGCCTATCAATTCGCTCATGCCGATGCCCGGCACACCACTGGCTGAAAACCCGCAGGTCGATCCCTTCGATCTCGTTCGCATGATCGCATGCGCACGTATCTCGGTGCCCGGCGCCAAGGTCCGCCTGTCAGCCGGACGCACGCGCCTTTCCGATGAAATTCAAGCGCTTTGTTTCTACGCAGGTGCCAACTCAATCTTCTACGGGGAGAAACTGCTCACCACGGATAACCCGGAAGCAGAAAAGGACCGGGCGCTCCTGGCAAAACTAGGGCTCAAAACCCTTGAGGCAAACCCCTCACAGTCCGTGCCGGAACTAGATCCGCTGGCCCCAGCCTACCCTGCGCTGAACGGCAGTCTTTCCTAACACGAAAACCTGGGGCGGGAATCGGAATTCCCAGTTACGATCACTCCTTCCCCCATCATTGGCAGCACATCCGGAGAGTTATGCCCGCGCCAATAGGAAATCCTTGGGCGTAACGCGTGGATATTTAGCTTGTTTCCCGAGGCAAGCGGTGTTTTCCAATAACCCAGTGTTTGTCATCGCCTATTGTTAGCAATTCCACCAGTCACCTTTCATCCCATGCTCGCCTTTTCCTCCTGCTGGAACAACAGTCGTCATACGGACGGCGAGACGATGATTGAGGAGATCGTGGAACTCGGGTTCACACATATCGAACTATCCCACGGGATGACCATCGCCAAGCTTCCGGGCATCCGCAAGGCCTTCCAGCGAGGGATATTCACCTGCTCGGGAGTGCATAACTTCTTCCCCTCACCTGTAGAGGTAATGATCGATGCCCCGGATGCCTATGAATTCACATCTCACCGCCCTTCCGACCGCAGCCGGGCGCTAGAAATGACGCTGCGCACGCTGGAGCTCGCAGCCGAATTCGGCGCAACCTATCTGGTGCTCCACATGGGGTCCGTCCCGATGAATCCAAATAAATGGACTCGCCCGCTCACAGCAAGAGTGGCCGCTGGCGGCGCTCACGACCCAGACTTCGTCAAAGACAAAATTTCCTTTGTAAAAAAACGCGAAAAGGTCGCCCCTCTCTATTATCACCGGGCACTGGAAGTCTTGGAACTCTTGGTTGTGCGTGCGGCGGAAGCAGGAGTGAAGCTCGCCATCGAATCTCGTTCCCGCTATGAAGACATACCAACCGAGCGTGAGATGCTGGCACTCCAGACTCACTTCGCTGACAACTCGTGGATCGGTTACTGGCATGACTTCGGCCACGTCCAACTCAAGCACAACCTCGGATTATTAGACCACATGCAATGGCTAGAGACCATCTCCCCCCACCTTATGGGCGGCCACGTGCATGACGTCGAATGGCCGGCACGCGACCACCGGGTGCCTTTCAGCGGAACGCTTGATTATGCCGCTTTGCTCAGGTTTTTCTCACCCGGCTGCCCTTTGGTATGGGAACTAAGCCCCACACGGGATGCCGGGGAAATCCGCAAGGCCCTCGAGCATTGGCAAATTCAATTCCCCGACCGTTGTTAAATTAGTTTCCCTTTGCGTATTCCGCGAGCGGAGGTGGAATGGTGATGACCTGCATCCCGGCCGACTGCGCCGCAATGATCCCCGCTGGGGCATCGTCAAGAGCAAGGCATTTTGCCGGAGGCACACCCAGTAACTTAGCCGCCTTGAAGAAAATATCCGGTGCGGGCTTCCCCTCCTTCACATCTTCCGCAGTCACCACCTCATCGAACCAGTCGGAGATCCCCACGGTGTGCAGGATTTTTTCCACCACCATACGGCTACCGCCGCTGGCAATCGCCATCGGCACCTTCCCACGCAATGATTTGGCAAAATCCGCCACCTCATCTATCAACGTGATAGATTTTAGGCGTTTGAGGAAAGCCTCACGTTTGGCTAGGGCCACAGCTTCTGGATCGAGATGGAGATCGTATTCGTCGTTCAGTTCGACAACGATGTCGCGGGTCGGCCGCCCGCCCATGGCCATGAAGACATCCTCCCGCATGACCCCGCCCGCGCCGTAAATCGCAAGCGCCTCGCACCAGGCTTCGAAGTGCGCCGGCATTGAGTCTACCAATGTTCCATCACAATCAAAAATCACGGCGCTGAAGCCGTTCAAGGGGAAGGGGAAGGAACCGATGCTTGCCATGACGGCAGAGCCATTAGAGGCATCACAGGGTATTGGCAAGCCTCTGTTTAAAAAAACGCGCCTGCATTGGAAAGTCAGAGAGCCAAATGGCCCTGCAATTCCCACAATCTCCCTCTATAGCTTAGAGAATCCGGGAAGCACCAGACTCTGAAGGGCTGTGAGCTCATAGCACCACAACTTGGTCCGCGTAAATTCCAGCCGGAATGAGCTTAGTCTCGGAGGACTGGTTTTGGAACTCCACGCACCCTTGAATAACCACCCCCGGATCAAAGCGGAGCGACCCCTTGAGGGTGAGGGACTGACAACCGATTAGACTCGGAACACCCAAGGTTTGTAGGGAATCCACCAGTTTGTAGTCATCGGACAACTGGATGACCGGAGGTGCCCCGTGACGCAAAGCGTGCAGTCGGACTTGACCGTTTTCCAGGACCTCGTACGCATCCGACCTCAAGGCGAGCAAATCACCCGTGGATTTGACCGGTGCAAAGCGACTGCGCGGCACATCGATGGCCAGTGACCCCACAAAACACTCAATGGCCGCCCCCATGGCACTCTCCAACTGAATGACCGCCGTGGATTTTTTATCGCGGGGATCGACGGTCTTGTTATTACGGATCATCGGCAGTGGGAGCACACCGGAATCCGCAGCAAGTTGCTCCTTGAGCAAGTCCAGACGCAGCCACAGGCTGTTCGTATTGAAATACTCGTGGCGCTCAATGTCTTGGAACGCCTCGAGGTCGGTCTCAGGGCATTGGGCTACCTCGCGCAGCAGCAGCCTCCCATCTGCCTTACGCCGTGCGAGGTGACCGCCCTTGCGGTCTGACGCCGTGCGGCGGGTGACTTCCATCAAGAACGGCGCGCCTGAATCCGCAAAGTAACGCAGGATCACGGGGTCAAGGATGGCACCCAAGTTATCCGAATTAGAAACGAAGGCATATTTCACCCCATCCTCTAACAAACGATCCAACCAACCGCTGCCAACCAGTGCTGGAAAAAGATCCCCGTGGCCTGGTGGGCACCATTCCAATTCCGGATCAGACGGCCAGACAACTGGGTCCATTGTGGTGGCGTCTATTTTCGGGATCTGGTTCTGCATCAACTCTACCTCGGAAGCTTCCGAGAGCCCGGCGGATCGATAGTTCTGCAAGTGAGCCAGAGTGTCCGCGCTAGTGCTGAAACTGTTCATCAGCAGCAAGCGCACCGGAGCATCGCAGCGCTTGCGGAGGTCAAGAATTTGCCGGACCATCAGGTCAAGAAATGTTATACCTTGCCGCACCTCTAATAAACTCTTGGGTCCTTGTAACCCCATGCTCGTGCCAAGGCCGCCATTGAGCTTGATGACCACTGCTTGTTTGAGCAGAATCCTGTCTGCCGTTTCTCCAAGACCTATGCTTTCGAGCGATGGGAGATTCTCCACAGGAATAATACTTTCCTCCGCGATCATGCCGGTTTCTTTGCGCAACAGCGCTTCGTAATTGCGGCGGAAAGTGCGGATCGCCGCATCTCCCATCCCGGCGTCTGTCATTTTTTGTTCAAATGCGGTGAAGTTTCCCATAGCGTCAGTTGGTGGACGGCACGAAATTGCTCTGCCATCAGCATCCGGTCACGCGGAAAAAGCATATCCCAATATTTTAATACTCCAGACAGTGTGATCTTCCGCTTCTCCCTCTACGGCTTTCTCAAGAACCTCCGGTTTTTCGAGGCTTTCCTTATCCTCGCCCTGCGCGAGCGCGGCTTGGATTTCCTCAGCATCGGCGGACTGATCGCCGTGCGCGAAATCGCCGGCAACCTTAGTCAGATTCCGTCCGGCGCCTTGGCGGACGCCATGGGACGGCGGCGCTGCATGATCGTCAGCATGGCAGGTTATCTCGTGTCCTACATCGCCCTGAGCATGGCAACCAACACATGGTTGTTAGTTGGGGCGATGGTGATGTATGGCACAGCGGATTCCTTCCGCGACGGCACACACAAGGCGCTCATCTATTCGTGGCTGCGGCAACAAGGCCGGGAAAACGAACGCACGAAAGTCTATGGCTACACCCGCTCGTGGTCAAAAATGGGGTCTGCCCTGTCATCATTGATCGCCGCAGCTCTGGTTCTGCTCGCAGGGAATTTCTCGACCATCTTCCTGTTCAGCGCCATTCCAGCCGCGCTCAATCTCATCAATCTGGCCACCTACCCTGCCACACTGGATAACATCACAAACTGCGGTGGCGGCCTGCGCAGTGCCTGGAGAACTTTGTTGGATGCATTCCGTGAAGTTGTCGGCAAGGCCTCCATGCGCCGTCTTGTAGCCGACAGCGTGGCAGTCGAGGGCAGTTACACAGTGGTAAAAGACTACCTGCAAGTGGTGATCCAGTCACTGGCAGTGGCCATGCCAGTCCAACTTGCGCTGAACGGCGACCAGCGCACTGCGGTGTTCGGAGGAGTAGCCTACGCGGTGTTGCATGTGCTTTCCAGCCGGGTGTCTCTCAGCGCGCACCGTTTCGAGACATTCTGCGGCGGCACTGAACGGGCCGTGAACCGGATCTATCAACTCTCCGCAGTCTCCATGGTTTTACTTGCGGTCTTTCTAGCATTTGGTTTCGGCTGGGCGGCCGCAGCTGTGCTCATCGTGCAGGGGCTTCTGCAAAACGCCTGGAGGCCCATCCACATCGGACGGTTCGACCGCGATGGCGAGGAAAAGCGCGCCGCCACCCTTCTGAGCATCGAGTCCCAAGCCAGTTCGCTGGCAGCAGCCATATGGGCACCGATGATCGGCGGCCTGATCGACCACCTCAAGGGCGGAGCTGCCGTTTCACCCCTCAACACACTCTGGCCTGTCGCTCTTGCTGGCCTGCCATTACTGATAGGCTCATTCCGGAGATCGCCCAGGACTTCTAACCCAACGCCCTAACGTGTGCCACAGTCGCTAATGCCAAACCCTTTGGATCGTAGCCTCCTTCAAGGACCGACACAATCCTCCCGCCGCACCACTTTTCAGCGAGGGAAAGACAGCGTTTGGTCATTTCCGCGAAGGTTTCATCATCCCACTGCAGACCGCCCACAGGGTCGCCCACACGGGCATCAAATCCTGCGGAAATCAGCAGGAATTCCGGTTGAAACGCATCGATTGCGGGAGTGATACGGGCATCCCACTCCTGCAAGGCCAGCACTCCGTCTGACCCACCAGGCAGGGGAATGTTCAGATTGGCACCTTCGCCCTTTCCCCTCCCTCGTTCGCTAGCCAGACCGGTGTGCGGATAGATATCCTGCTCGTGCAGCGAGACATAAAACACCGTGGCATCCTCAATAAAAATTTCCTGTGTGCCATTGCCGTGATGCACGTCCCAATCAATAATCGCCACGCGTTTCAGTCCATAGCGTGACTGAATGTAGCGCGCAGCGATTGCCACATTGTTGAAAATACAAAAGCCCATTCCACGCGTGGCTGTGGCATGATGGCCGGGCGGACGCACCGCACAAAAAACCGACGATACATCCTTACGCATCACAGCATCCACTGCTTCCAAAACCGCGCCCGCAGCCTCCAGCGCCACCTCATAACTTTCCTCACAAATCGCCGTATCACCTGTGCGCAACTGGTCGGCAAAACCCTCAACATCCCGATAGACGAGGTCGTGGTAGTAATGTTCGTGCGCCAGCAAAATCTCTGACACAGCAGCACGGCGACCTGGCACCTTCACGAACTCCGGAGGCAAGTCCTCCAGAGCCGCCACCAAAGCGCGATAACGCCCTGCCGACTCCGGATGGTTCGGTCCAGTGTCGTGACGCTCGTAGCATTCGTTAAAATGTATGCCCACCGGCCTGTTGGAATGCCTCATCGCTCGATGCGTTGGATGTTTTTCCGCTCTAGGAATTTCTTGCGGGAACGCAGGATCTGGTCAACCGGCATGTTGAACGTGCGCTCCTCATCTATCAATGCCTTCTCTTCACTGCCACCCGCCGCAAGAAACAAGCCCGCCATTGCGCGGTTCTCCGGCAGCACGTTGGCCCAGAAGCTTTCGATCCCGCGGCGTTTGGCGATGCCCGCCAGCTCACCTAACAAATATCCAGCCATGCCCGAGTGGCGGGTCGTTTCATGCACGACAAATGCCACCTCCGCACGCTTGCCATCCTCCTCCAAGTAATAACGGCCTATCGCCCTGAGTTCCTGACGTTCATTTTTCTCCACCAGAAGCGCCAGGGCTACATCCCTGCGCTGGTCCACGGAAACCAGCTTGTATGCGGATTCACCTGTCATGCGGTCACGCTGATAGCCATAACGCAGCCGCACCGTTTCCTCATCGTGTGAATAGAAGAACTCCTGCAGGATGCGCATATCGCTCGGGTGCAGTGGGCGCATCAGGAAACGCGTGGACTGGAAACGCACCCACGCGCTTTCCACCCCATCCGCCGATATATCAGGCCCGGTGGCGGGCATGGTGAAAAACTTCGGCAACCAACCGCGGGCACGGGCACCTGCTAACAAAGGCTCGCGATGATCCGGATGTGCGATCTCCACGAGACGCGCCACCCGCTCACGGATGCTACGGCCATGCAAACTCGCCACGCCGAACTCCGTAACCACATGATGCACGTCCCCGCGCCCGGTACAGACACCGCTGCCTGCTTCCAGACCTGCGACGATCCGCGAGCGACCATCCTCATCAGACGTAGAGGTCAGCGCGATGATAGGGCAGCCTCCCTTGCTGGCCCCCGCCCCGCGGATAAAATCCTGCAACGCGCCGATGCCTCCATAAAACCGGTGTCCACTGGAGTCTCGGACCACCTGACCCGTTAGGTCGATCTCGCGCGCGCCGTTGATTGCTACCATCCGCTTGTTGCGCGCGATGCGTGCCGGGTTATTGACCCAGTCGCTCGGGTGCATCTCTATGTCGGCGTTACCGTCCACAAATTGATAGAGCTTCCGTCCGCCCATCACATGGCTGGCGATTATTTTCCCGTGATACTGGTTTTTCATGGAACCATCCACAGCACCGCAGCGGACGAGATCCATCAGCGCGTCATTGAACAGACCGGAGTGGATGCCCAAATGGAGGTGTTTCTTCAAAGCTCGCGCGACCGCTTCAGGGGAATTGCCCAAGCCCATCTGGATTGTGGATCCATCCTCGATAAGCTGCGCTGCATAACGCCCGATCCGCTCGTGCCTTTCATCCAACACTGCTCGTTTCGCTTCCGGCAGGGCTGCAGAATGGTGAATAAAGTAGTCGATCTTTTTAACAGAGATCCTGGTGTCCCCACAGGTACGCGGCATCTTGGGATTGATCTGGGCTATGACCGTATGCGCACAGCAGGCGGCAGATTTCACCACGTCCACGCTAACCCCGAACGAACACCAGCCGTCCGCATCCGGCGGGCTCACCTGAATCAGTGCCACATCCAGCGTTAGCGGACCGTTCTCGAAAAGCGATGCCACCTCCGACATTGGACAGGGAGTGTAGTCCGCCTGTCCGCGTTCCACAGCCTCCCGGAGGGCGGGAGTGAGGAAGAACGAGTTGGTCCTTAGCACTTGGTCATAACACGGATCTGTCCACGGCGTTTCGCCCAAGCCATGGATGTGAGTCAGTTCCACATCCTTGAAGGAATCCGCATATTCCAACATGGACGCCACCAGCGCGAAAGGCACCGAAGCCCCGCCACCAATGAAAACACGGCTTCCCGGACGGACCAGGCGCGGCCAATCCTGCTTGTCCAAAGGTTTCATGAGCACATACTGGCAAATCCACGCCTCCCATGAAAGGAAAAGAAGTGCGGAATACAGCGCACATTCCTCAGGAAAGCCCGCACTTTGAATGTTAGAATCTTCATGGCGGCGGGTAGGCGTCCTCACCGTGTTCTGCGAGGTCGAGGCCTTCGTTTTCCTGTTCCTGAGTTACCCGCAAGCCGAGCGTTGCCTTGACGAGCAGCGTTATCGCGATTGTTGCCACCGTCGTCCAGACGATGACCACACCAACACCTGTCGCCTGGATGGCTAGCTGCGTGGCCACGCCTTTCACAGCACCCAGCCCGCCAAGCTCGGTTTGACCAAAAAACGCCAGCAACAATGTGCCGGTGATACCACCCATGCCATGCACCGCGAACACATCTAGCGAATCATCAATCTTCAGTTTCTCACGGATCAATTTAACCGTAAAATAACAGATCGCCGCAGATAACGAGCCTATGGCTATCGCTCCCGCCGGGCCCACATCCCCCGACGCCGGAGTGATCGTGGCCAGACCTGCCACGAGTCCCGTGACCATGCCAATGAGACTGACCTTGCCGTTGTAGACCCTTTCTAGCAAACTCCAGACTGATGCAGCAGAACAGGCCGACAAATGTGTCACCAGCATGGTCATGCCGGCACTGCCGCCCGCCGAGAGTTGGCTGCCTGCGTTGAAACCGAACCAACCGACCCACAACATCGCCGCGCCCACGAATACCATGCCCGGATTGTGCGGAACATGCGGATGCTCGGGAAACCCACGGCGCTTCCCTAACACAATAGCCAGCACCAGCGCCGTCACCCCGGCAGTGGCATGCACGACGATGCCGCCCGCCAGATCCTTGATGCCCATGAGATGCAGCCAACCGCTGCCACTCCACACCCAGTGGGTCACTGGCGTGTAAACCAGCGCCAACCACAACGTGGAAAACAAGATCATCGCACCGAATTTCATGCGCTCGACCACAGCCCCCACATAGAGCCCCGGCGTGATGATCGCGAAGGTCATCTGGAACATCACGAACAATGTCTCCGGCAGTTTGGTGCCCTGCGCCACTGTGTTCACCCCGATTCCATTGAGAAAAGCGGCATCCAGATTGCCGATCCAGCCACCGCTGCCTTTGAAGGCCAGACTATAGAGCCCCCCCACCCACAAGAGAGAAGCCAGACAGACGATGCCTGAGCATTGCGCCATCACCGAAAGCACGTTTCTTGAACGCACCAAGCCACCATAGAACAAGGCCAACCCCGGCATCGTCATGAACAGGACCAGGACCGTGGATGTCAACATCCATGCCGAATCCCCAGAATCCACAGCGGGGATAGCCTCCTGCGCTTGGCTCATCATGGTTCCAAGGGCGGTTAACCCCAAAACCAACCGACTTACTTTCAATAGCTTGCGGCTCAACATGCGGAAATAGGAAGCAGTTTTCATTTCAGGTAGGAAGGAAAAACAGGCGCATATAGGCCTAGAACCCGCAGTAGTGACGTAGGGCAAAGTGGTGCAGGCGGGACCAGGTGTAGGTTGACGTGGCGTGATCTGGGTGGGCGGGAATTCATAAGGGCCCATATATCCACCATGATCTGATCGCCTTAAAGCCTAGTGCGTGGTCCCCGACTTATGAGAGTCCACGGGGGGGGTAAATTCTTCAGTCAACCCTCATAGATACAGGGAAAATGGAAAATTCATCGCCTGTTGAATGCATTTGGGGCGTAAAGGGACTAAGAAATGAACCTGTCGCGCCATAGGATTTCCTATGCCATTGATTATCAAATTGTTATGATGACACCCGTTCATTATCGTCCCTTCGATGCTTGCTCTGTTGTGTGTGAGTTCTTTGTACTCCTTGTATCAGTATATCTGTGTGGTTAGTCGCCCCTCGTCCGCCCCTAGCTCACCCCTCGTCCGTCCCTGCGCTCGCCCCGATTCCATCGGTAATGCTGGAAATATCATGATCTACAAGGGTTGCGGCACGCCCCTCGCTCGCCCCTTTGCACGTTGCAAAAGGGACGCCTAACAACCATTTTCGAGAGCGCGATTGAACCCAGTATAGCCGCTTCTCCTCCCCCCCCTCGACCCTTCGACTTCGTTCAGGGCCTGCGGCAGAATCTGGATTAGACAGTTCAGGGCTGTCCATTTGAGGAAATCCGTATAGTTATTTCGTTGAAATGAACGATGTTTCATCAATTTTTCTGCTAGTGGAAAGTGTTTCCTCTGCGGTGATGTTAGCAGCAAGCAAAATTTGAGACAGCAAGCAGAATAATTCTACAAAGTTAAAATACATCTTGACTAATTTCCCGCCCACTGGCGAGTATCGCGCTGCGGGCGATCAATCTGATTATCCGCGCCAAAACATCTAATACGCCGTCCCAGCGACGGTGAAAAAAAATGAATCCTGCCTTCTGGCCACAGGTGTCGCCACGCGTCTCAAAACATTTTGTGGCATGATCACTCATTTGTTCGCTCCCACCCAGAAGCGCGCTGAGAACAACGCCGTACACGCCAAAACATACCTCCACGGCTTA